>UMGN01005040.1_pt1 | contig 10595 bp, 9 predicted proteins | sample 1965281 | NCBI WGS metagenome assembly UMGN01 (sample SAMEA4836073, study PRJEB28245) | human gut metagenome | biome: gut microbiome; material: fecal sample | place: Denmark | collected 2008 | reverse complement strand
AATATCTGCCGGAACTAAAAAACAGCATGGAACAATTAAGAAGGTCAATTCAGAAATTTGACAATGATATTGAGAACAGCTATCTAAGATGTATTCCTGAGATGAAAAATTTAATCACAAGGCTGACGGAGGCAGAGAAAATATATGAAAGCTCGAACTGCACTCCGGAAATCATGGAAAAAGTAATGGAAATGGTACAAGAAGAGAAATCCACTATGCAGGATACTTTACTTGAAGCGGCAAAGACCATTCATAAAGGAACGCTTGGGCTGCGGGATGACAGTTTGAAGGAGCAAATGGATGATGCCGTACTGATGTTGGAGGACATGATTAAAAAACAGGCAGAATATGCATATGGAATTCTGGAGCCTGAGTTGACAGCGCTTGCGAAAGCACTGGAAAGTGTTGATGCGACGCTTCTGGAAAAATTAGATGAAAATCCATTTCAAATCGTGATGGATCTTCTTCCAAAAGTGGAAACGATCGAAGGGCTTGATCTGACACAGCCGGAGATTGCGGCAATGAAAGCAGCATATGAAACAGCATTGTCTGTGTTGAACAGAATGGCGGGATCAGCAGATATCCTTAAATATATGTCAATTCATGACGAGCTGAAAAAGAAGTATGAAGATTTGGAACGGGTTTTTCAGGAAGCAAAAGCACTTTGTGATAAACTCGAGCTCCATAGCCGAAGCTTGAAAAACCTGTATCAGGTACATGAGGTAAAGGAATATTTTATAGAATGTGGAAAAACACATGAAATGAATTTGCAGGATCTTTTGAGACAGCTGAAGGAAGAGAATATGGAGCAGGCAGATGAGATGGCTGCTTGCAGAGAAGAGGTGGAAAAGGGACTTCGTGATCTGGAAAGTGCCCGAAGCGCATGGAGATAGAGTGATTAGAATTAAGACTGAGGGGGCGGCATACCCTTCAGTCTTTTGCGTTGTTCTGTAAGAACTTATCAGCATAGGAACTCACCAGGCGCGGATATTGACAAAAATGTGTGGGGGGGTAAAATAAAATGACATAAATCTTCAAAATCTGCACAAAATAGGGAGCAATCAACAATTTTGTTGAAAAATGTCCGGATCTGTAGTAGGATAAATAGGAGAAATATTTAGGGAAGAGGATGAAAAAAGATGAAGGGGAAGAAGAGAGTACATGCTTTTAAAAACAGGATGGAACACTGGCAAGTTGTATCAATAGGGTTGACAGTTTATGACGCTATTGCTATGATACTTGCTTTTTTTATGGCATTATGGTTCCGGTTTGATTGCCGTTATACGATGATACCGAAAGAGTATTTGAATTTCTATTTTAAGTTTGCCTTAAATATTTTACAGAAGGTGATGCAGAAAGAAATACTCTTCATGAATTTGATTCAAATAATACACAACTTTTAAATAAACAGGAAATTATTGATAAGATGATGCAATTAGATTATATAAGAGAAAGACTTTCAGAAAATTAAAATATAAAAGAGAGGGATAACAATATTGAAATCTATAGAAAATAATTTTAACTGGAAAAATAATGGGCGTACAAAAGTTATGATTGGTTGTGGAACGCGTCCGGAGATTATTCGTCTTGCCGCGGTAATTAAGAGATGCAGAGAATATTTTGATTGTTGTGTCGTATATTATAACCAGAACTGGGACCGTAACTTATCTACAGTTTTTTGGGAAGATTTTGAGTTAAAGAATACATTTGGTGAGTTCGGACCGGACATACTTGTTCCTGTTGTTGGAGATAACTTAGGTGTAACTTGTGGAAACATACTTGGAAGAAGCTATGAGTTGTTGAGTGAATTACAGCCAGATGGCTATCTTGTTTTAGGAGATACAAATTCTTGTTTATCAGCGATCTCCGCAAAGAGATTACATATTCCGCTTTTCCATATGGAAGCTGGAAATAGATGTAAAGATGAGTGTCTTCCGGAAGAAACAAACAGACGTATTGTAGATGTGATTTCAGATGTGAATTTGTGTTATAGCGAATTTGCACGTAAATATCTTGCTGATACAGGCTTGCCAAAAGAAAGAACATATATGACCGGGTCTCCGATGGCAGAAGTATTAAGAGGAAACCTTAAAAAGATAGAATCTTCAGATGTATTAAATCGACTTGGCCTCGAACCTAACAAATATATTCTTCTTTCTGCACATCGTGAAGAAAATATTGATACTGAGAAAAATTTTACAAGTTTATTTACGGCAATCAACGCACTTGCTGAAAAATATGATATGCCAATTCTTTACTCTTGTCATCCAAGAAGCAAGAATAGATTGGAAAAGAGTGGATTTAAACTTGATCCGAGAGTTAGGGTGAATGAGCCATTAGGATTTAATGATTATAACTGTTTACAGATGAATGCATTAGCAATTGTATCAGATTCAGGTACATTACCGGAAGAAAGTTCTTTTTATCTTTCTATCGGACATCCAATTGCAGCTGTGTGTATTCGTACATCAACAGAGAGACCGGAAGCATTAGAAGCTGGTGATTTCATTTTGGCAGGTATCACTACAAAAGAACTTTTAAATGCAACAGATATGGCAATTGAGATGAAACAGAAAGGCGTGCTTGGAAAGCCATGTCCAGATTATGTAGATGAAACAGTATCCATGAAGGTTGTTCGTATTATTCAAGGATATGTAAACGTTGTTAATAAGATGGTTTGGAGAAAAGAACAATAGGGTTGTAAATGACAAGACGGGCAGGTGCTCATGTTAAATCTGCACCGAGTCCGTCCTTTTTTGTTATTGTATGTTGGAGGTATTAATATTATGAATATATTAGTTACTGGTGCAAAAGGTATGGTAGGAACTGCGCTTGTGAATAATTTAAAAAATATAAGAGATGGAAAAAATAAGACAAGACCAGATATTCATATTGATGAGATTTTTGAATATGATCTGAATAGTACAGAAGCAGAACTGGATGAATATTGTGCTAAGGCGGATTTTGTATTTAATCTTGCTGGGGTAAATCGCCCGGAAAATCCAGAGGATTTTATGAAGGGAAATTTTGACTTCGCTTCACAACTCTTGGATACATTAAAGAAGCATGAAAATAAAGCGGGAATTATGTTAAGCTCTTCTGTTCAGGCTACTTTAGCTGGTCGTTTTGGAAATAGTGAATACGGAAGAAGTAAAAAGGCAGGAGAAGAGTTATTCTTTGACTATGGAAAAGAGACAGGAGCTCCGGTATATGTATATCGTTTTGTGAACCTGATGGGTCACAGTCGCCCGAAATACAATTCTGCAATCTCGACATTTTGCTGGGCTGTGGCAAATGACGAAGAATTTACAGTAAACGACAGAAGCACAGAACTTGAAGTTCTTTACATTGATGATCTGGTTGAAGGAATGTTTGATTTGCTGGAAGGAAAAGAACAGCATTGCGAATTTGATGGAGTAGAAACAGTTCTGAAAAGTGATGGAAGATATTGTTGCGTACCAGTAACACATAAGGCAACATTAGGGGAGATTGTAGATTTATTAGAACAGTTTAAACAACAGCCAATTAACTTGATGATGCCGAAATGTCCAGATGGTTCATTTGCAAAGAAGCTGTTCTCTCTTTATCTGACATACTTACCTGCTGATAAATTTAAGTATGCAATGAAAATGAACTGTGATGATAGGGGTAGCTTTACGGAATTGGTACATACAGTAGATTGTGGACAGGTCTCTATCAATATTAGTAAACCGGGTATTACAAAAGGACAGCATTGGCATAATTCTAAATGGGAACAGTTTATTGTTGTACAGGGACATGGATTGATTCAAGAGAGAAATATTAATACAGGTGAAACAGTAGAATTTGAAGTGAGTGGAGATAAGATTGAGGCAATTTATATGATTCCGGGATGGACACACAATATTATCAATCTTTCCGAAACAGAGAATTTAGTTACAGTAATGACATGTAATGAGATTTTTGATCCGAAACATCCGGATACATTCTTTGAAGTGGTATAAATTGAAGAAAGCTGGAGAGATGTGAAGTTGCTCTCCAGCTTAAAAATTATACATTATAAAATTTTTTATACCATTCAGCGAACTGACGGAGTCCTATTCTGAGGCTTGTGTTTGGTTTAAAATCATAATCTCTTTCAAGTGCAGATGTATCAGCATAAGTGATCGGTACATCACCAGGTTGCATAGCTACTAGTTTTTTATGAGCTTCAAAGTCATAATTTGCAGGAAGCACTTCTGCGCGAATGAGTTCTTCCTGAAGAATAGTTACGAAATCTAACAAGTTCTCAGGATTGCTGTTTCCGATGTTGTAAACAGCGTAAGGTGGAATTGGAAGGCCATCTTCGCCATTTTTCTTTTCTGGCGCACCCTGCATAACACGTTTCACACCTTCTACGATATCATCAACATATGTGAAATCACGTTTGCAATTACCATAGTTAAAAATTTGAATGGTTTCACCTTTGAGCAGTTTATTCGTAAATCCGAAGTAAGCCATATCTGGTCTGCCGGCTGGTCCGTATACAGTGAAGAAACGAAGTCCGGTGGAAGGAATATTATAGAGCTTACTATATGCATGAGCCATCAGTTCATTTGATTTTTTTGTGGCTGCATAGAGCGAAACTGGATTATCTACTTTATCGTCAGTACTGTAAGGCACCTTTTTATTTGTACCATAGACAGAAGATGAAGAGGCATATACAAGATGATCTACTCCTTTGTATCCATTGTCATAGGAATGACGGCAGGCTTCCAGAATATTATAAAAGCCAATCATATTGGACTGGATATAAGCATCTGGATTTGTGATAGAGTAACGCACACCGGCCTGAGCACCTAAATTTACAACGATATCCGGTTTATGCTCGGCAAAGATTTTGTCGATAATTGCTTTATTAGCAAGATCATCTTTATAGAAAACATAGGTAGAGTCAGAATGTTCGGAAACACATTTTTCGATTTCCTGTAAACGCCATTCTTTAATATTTACATCATAGTAATCATTCATATTATCAAGTCCGATAATATTGATTGGTGATTGTGTTCTTAAAAGTTCAAGAACGAGGTTGCTGCCGATAAATCCGGCAGAACCTGTAACAAATATTGTTTTATTCTTTAAATCTATATGATTCATAGTATTTTTCTCCGTTCTGCATTTAATCTCTTTTGAAAATATCTCTTGTATAGACTTTGTCTTTTACATCATCAAGGCAGGAATCATATCTGTTTGCAATGATAGCCTGGCTTTTCTTTTTGAATTTCTTCAGATCATTGATTACTTCTGAACCATAGAATGTTTCTCCATTCTCTAAAGTTGGCTCATAAATAATAACTTTAGCGCCCTTTGCTTTAATTCTTTTCATGACACCCTGGATAGAAGACTGACGGAAGTTATCGGAGTTACTCTTCATGGTCAGACGATATACACCAATAACCTTTTCGCCTTCCTTGCTTGGATCCCATGAACTATTAGCTTCATATGCACCAGCCATTTCAAGTACTTTATCTGCAATATAATCTTTTCTAGTTCTATTACTTTCTACAATAGCAGAAATCATATTCTGCGGTACATCATTAAAGTTTGCCAGGAGCTGTTTTGTGTCCTTTGGCAGACAATATCCACCATACCCAAAACTTGGATTATTATAATGAGAACCGATACGTGGATCCAGGCAGACACCATTGATGATTTCCTGTGTATTTAATCCCTTGGATTCGGCATATGTATCCAATTCATTGAAGTAGGAGACACGGAGAGCCAAGTAAGTATTGGCAAAAAGCTTAACTGCTTCGGCTTCTGTGAATCCCATAAATAAAGTGTCGATATTTTCTTTGACAGCTCCCTGTTGAAGAAGTTTTGCAAAGATTTCAGCTTTTTCTCTGGAATCTTTATCGCAGGATACAATAATTCTTGATGGATACAGATTATCGTAAAGAGCCTTTGATTCACGAAGAAATTCAGGACTGAAGATAATATTTTTCGTGTTATATTTCTTTCGTACAGATTCCGTGTATCCAACTGGAATCGTAGATTTAATAATCATGGTCGCATCCGGATTTACTTTTAACACTAATTCAATAACGGATTCTACTGCAGAACAATCGAAAAAGTTCTTCTTGCTGTCATAATTGGTTGGTGCTGCAATAACGATAAAATCAGCATTTTTATAGGCTGTTTCGCCATCAAGTGTTGCTGTTAAATCAAGTACTTTTTCAGCTAGATATTTTTCAATATACTCATCCTGGATAGGAGATTTCCGGTTATTGATGAGATCTACTTTTTCCGGGATAATATCGACTGCAGTTACATGGTTGTGCTGGGAAAGAAGTGTTGCTATGGATAATCCTACGTAACCAGTACCGGCAACTGCAATATTATATTTTTTATCAAGGACAGGTTTTTGTACAACAGGCTTGTCATCTTCAAACAAATCAACTACTTCAAAATGAAGTACTTCTGCGATGGCCTGTAACTGATCAATAGAAGGTGTATAATCACAGCTTTCCAAACGACTGATCATGCCTCTGTTGATTCCAGTAGCTTCTGCAAGTTGTACCTGGGTCATTTTTGCTTCTTTTCTTTTGCTGATGATAGTATCAGACATTTTTGTTATAGATAATTTTTTCATAATTAGTCTCCAAAATGTTATTATTTATCACATTTATTGCGCCTTATATTGGGTGATTATTTGAACTGGTACAATGATAACAGGTGTGAATTGAGATGTCAACCATAAAAGCATATAAAAGAATAAAAATAACCAAAAAAATAAAAGAGTGTCATTTAAAACGACAAAAATAAACATTGACGAACAAATGTTCGAATGTTATTATAATAACAACAGATATGATAATTTGTGTGGTCAGAATTATTTATCTGTTTGGAATCTTTCAAAGCAGGATTTTATTGTTGTTTACATTTGGCAGGCAGCATAGCTTTGGTGCTTCGGAATGGTTTTCCAGACTCATCAACGGTTTACTTTCCCTTATCCGTTAGAGTGATTCATATTACCTGGAGGACTGAGTGATGAGCGAAGAAACATTATTTGTAACATGCCCGGTGTGCGGAAAAGTAACACAGAAAAGTTTTTTTACATATTCAGAAGTAAAATGTCAACGATGTAGAAAAAAATTGATTGCATATGCGGATCAAGGTGTAGTTGTCAGTATGGATATGGATAAAAGCAGATCAAAGGAAGAGGTTGATAGATTAGAGAATTATATGATGCACTTGGTAGGACTGCTTCGGCAGAATGGGTAAACGACATAATTGAATGAGACATAAAGTGAGGACTTTCCATGAATCAGTAATAGTGAGAAGAAAAACAGTCACAGATATTGCATGGAAGACCAAGAGTTTGCTGAACGAGTTAAATTTGGTAAGAAACCATCAAAAACCCGGCAAAACGTGAGTGATTAGATTGTGTTCTATAAGATTATAGGTCTTATGAACAATTCTATGAAACTGTGCGTTTGCCGGGTTATATTTTTTTTAGAAAAATTCATTTTTGGAAGCTGGCGGGTTGTGTGTATGCTTCATTATTAGTTCGTACCATTGGCGGTCTTCACTGGAAGTGAGAGACAGTTGGTAGTTTTCGTGTGGATATATTTTAACAATAGGTCGGATACCTTCATCATTCAAAGATATCGTTGCTTTGGTGATTTGATTGATAAATCCCATTTTAAATACTCGAGTGTCAAAGGGACCGTCACTTGTTGCCATTACAAAGGACAGACCACCATGATAAGGACGGTTATATCCAGGTGGGAAGCAGTCTATATTAAAAGTTATTACCATTTTACGGATAGGTTCTATGGGAGAAGTGAGGAAAATTAAAATTGAACTGGTTGTAATATCCACAGTTCCCTCATAGAAAGAGCAGCGCTGATTTTCAGTACTTCGTGTTTCAAAATAGGTTTGAAAGTGTTTGCTGGTAGGTGGCGTATTTGAAAAGATATCAGCTAATTCATTTCCAAATAATTCTTCATTATTTCTTATTCCGGTAATCATAACAGCTTTTAATATATCGTTGTCTTCATAGATTTGCAATACCGCACCCAAATTTTCGCCAGAGGTCGAAAGGTAGTAGCCATAGTATTTTCCTATGAAACGTTGATCGTTGATAGTTTTTGTTTGATAGCGGATTTCATCGGTTTTTTCTAATTTCTCATGCAAAAATTGATAGGTATTGATTTGGGGAGAAAGATTTTGATTGTAAAATTGTACAATGCTGTCAACTGTGCCGATGCTTGGCTCATAGCCATCTTTGAAACATTTAGAACAGATGGAGTAAGCAGGCAGATATGCGCCACCTTGGATATGGCTTGCTTTAGGTGTTCCTGTTTTTACATGGTAATATGTAGTACTTAACTTATTCCACATATATTTGTAATTTGCATGAAAGAGATTATTTTCTTCCTTAGTCATAAACGACATCACCTTCCTTTCATTTTCTTTTAGTATAACAAGTGAAGTATATGCTGTCTATACGAAAGTGAATGTAAAATGAATGAATATGTAATGCGTATGAAATTTACGTACGCCACAAAGTTAGATATAATGTGAAACATAATAAAGAACTGGAAAGATATGAAGAAAGCTTCCTGTATACTTTAAATAAGCCAAGAGATTGACATGAAAAAATACCTCAAGTAAATTTAGATTATTACTGACCTGGCGAGTTGGTAAAAATCTAAAGAATACAAGAGATATCTAACATGAATCTTAAAGGCAAAAAGACAAAAAATCAAGTAGTAACAGCAAATATTTTTGAACAGCAGGAGCTTTTGAAAAAAGCAGAGGTGATCAGAGAGAAGCTTACAGCATCTACCTGGCATGAGTTGGAAACCAATGGAAAATTCGATAAAAATGCAAAGCTCTCATTTATCAGTGATGACATGCTTATTTTAGGATGTGATGTGGGCAGTGAAACCCATTATCTGAGAGCGATTGACACCAGAGGAAGAGAACTCAGTAAGTCCGCATATTCATTTCGTAATAATTGCGAAGGATTTCAGAGTGCAAAAGAATGGGCAGTAGAACTTGCTGCGAAAAATGAGAAAAAGCAGATTGTTTTGGGCTTAGAACCGACCGGGCACTACTGGTTCTGCCTTGCCACATGGATGATTGCAAATGGGATCAGTGTTGTGCAGGTAAATCCTTATGCTGTAAAACAAACGAAAGAAGTTGAAGATAACAGCCAGTTGAAGGATGATACGAAGGATCCGAAATTGATTGCAAATCTTGTGAAAGATGGAAACTTTGGAATGCCATATCTTCCAGAAAAGGTTTATGCGGAGCTTCGAAGGTTATCCATGTTCAGAGAGCAATTGAATGAGGATAGGATTCGGGCAATCAACCGGATGCACAGAGAGATGAAGATTTATTTTCCAGAATACAAGGAAGCATTGGGAAGAGTGGAAGGAGCATTCAGCCTGGAATTATTGAAGCAGACACCATTTCCAGAAGAGATACAGACACTTGGAGAAGAGGGAATCAGACAGATCTGGCATGATGCGAAACTCAGAGGACGCGGTTATAGCAGAGTCAGAGAGATTGTAGGATACGCAAAGACGAGTGTTGGGATGAAAGATGGAGCAGAAGCATCCGCAATGGCAGTGAAATGGTTTGTGAAAGAGATCAGGGAACTGGACGAGAAACTTGCAGAAATAGAAAAACTGATGCGTGAAAAATATCAGGAGATTCCCTATGCCAAAAACATACTTGAGATATCGGGGATAGGAGAAAATACGCTTTCTGGTATCCTTGCAGAGATGGGAGATATTTCGAGATTTGATGATGTTAAGGAAATACAAAAGTTAAGTGGATTAGGTCTTGTGGCATGCAGCTCAGGAAAACATAAAGGAGAAACCAAGATCAGTCATAGAGGACGCAAACGGCTGAGATATTGGCTGTTTCAGGCAGCAAAGTCAGCAGTGGCACATGCGGAGGAATTCAAGGAACTCCATGTGTACTACACGACCCGTGCAGATAATCCACTGAAAAAGATGCAGTCATTGATTGTCATAGCCTGTAAGCTTTTGAGAATCATCTATGGGATTCTGAAAAATGGCACGGTCTATGATCCGAAGAAGATGTTGAGGGACATCAGACGTCCAGAAAAGAAGGAAGTGATTGCAGCATAAGACCGTCGACAGAATGAATGATTCCAGAGCCTTGCGGGGTTCCAGATAATTCTGAAACCGGGCAGGGTTCTGGAAAGAAACCCGATAACGATGTTGTACCTGTAGTACGACATCATCACGAAGACCAGCGAAACGAGACAGGGTGATGCGTCCACGGAATATCCGTACCTTGTGGAATGGGCGGGTCAGTAAAATCAAAATACAAACAAGAGCTGTAGCTTGCAGTAGTTTCCTCCGTAGGGCATGACCCTGTTAGAAAGCTTAGCGGGCACTCGGTGTATGAACAGGTGGGACGAAGGAAGTTGGTACAGGATACCATTAGACACGGAAGGTTCACCATCATAGTTGAACAGAGGAATTATGGCCTTAATAGAGCAAAAGGAATGGATGCTTTATTAAGAGAACTCTTTTTCAGCTATTCAGTACAAGTGGTCCTATGTCAAGAAAAAGTACAAATTAAATGTAACC
>UMGN01000356.1_pt1 | contig 10645 bp, 9 predicted proteins | sample 1965281 | NCBI WGS metagenome assembly UMGN01 (sample SAMEA4836073, study PRJEB28245) | human gut metagenome | biome: gut microbiome; material: fecal sample | place: Denmark | collected 2008 | reverse complement strand
CCCCGCTCCCACTTGTTTACCGCCGGGCCGCTTACCCCCAGGGCCTGAGCCACCTGCTCCTGGGTCAGCCCCTTTGCCCGCCGCAGGCGGCGGATCGTTCCATTTAATTTCATACAGACGCCTCCTTGCTGCGCGAGAGCGGGCGGGCCGCCCCTGCGGTTTTATCCTAGCAGACGGCGGAGCGGAGGGCAAGGGCGTGGTGCTCAGGTTTTGGCCGGGAAAAGAAAACCGGAGGTTAAACCGTGCGGGGCCGCCTCATGAGAGGCGGCCCCGCACGGCGTTTCAGAATGGAAATTATATGGAAAGGGAAAAAACGCAAAATCAGAGCTTGACCACCCAGCCGAAGGGATCGGGCCGGGTACCCCACTGGATGCCGGTGAGGGTGTCATACAGGCGCTGGGCCAGGGGGCCGATCTTGCCGCCGTTGACCACCACGTGCTGGTCCTCCCAGCCCATCTCGCCGATGGGGGAGATGACGGCGGCGGTGCCAGTGCCCCAGGCCTCTTTCAGCGTGCCGTCGGCCCCGGCGTCAAAGAGTTCCTGGGCGGTGATCAGCCGCTCCTCCACCTTCAGCCCCCAGGACTTCAGCAGCTCCAGGCAGGACTTGCGGGTGATGCCGGGCAGAACCGAGCCGGTGAGCTCCGGGGTGAGCACGGTATCGCCCACCTGGAACATGACGTTCATGGAGCCCACTTCCTCAATATACTTCCGGTGAACGCCGTCTAGCCAGAGCACCTGGGCGTAGCCGTTCTGCTCCGCCCGCTCCCCGGCGCGGATGGAGGCGGCGTAGTTGCCGCCGCACTTGGTGTAGCCGGTGCCGCCCTTGACGGCGCGGACGTCCTCGTTCTCCACATAGATCTTCACCGGGTTGATTCCCTCGGCGTAGTATGCGCCCACCGGGCAGGTGATGATGCAGAACAGGTAGTCGCGGGCGGCGTGCACGCCCAGGGAGGGAGTGGTGGCGATGATGAAGGGACGGATATACAGGGAGGTGCCCGGCTTGGAGGGCACCCAGCCGGCCTCCAGGCGCACGAGCTGCTCAATGGCGGCCAAGGCGTCCTCCTCCGGCAGGGGGGGGATGCACATGCGCTCACAGGAGGAGTTGATGCGCCGGACGTTCTCCATGGGGCGGAAGAGCTGCACCCCGCCGTCGGGGCCGCGGTAGGCCTTCAGGCCCTCAAAGACCTCCTGGGCATAGTGGAGCACCATGGCGGAGGGCTCCAGGGCGAGGGGGCCGTAGGGCACGATGCGCCCGTCGTGCCAGCCCTGGCCGGCGGTGTAGTCCATGATAAACATATGGTCGGTAAAGGTCTTGCCGAAGACCAGCGTGTCGGGATCGGGCTTCGGCTTGAGCACCGCGGCGCGCTGCACGGGATATTCCTTCATGGGAATGCCTCCTCGATCGTTCATTTGTTTTCCAAAAGTATGGCAGTACAGGGGAAAAAAGAATGTAAAGCATGATACAATACCCGGAATATTCTATCACAAGGCAAGAACCAGGGCAAGCGGGCTTGTTTTTGGGGCGGCCCTTTGATATAATAATATCTCTTATTATGTGTGTTCTGCACCGTACGACCTGCTTGGGAGGTGTCTCAATGCGGAAAAATAAGCTGACCCATCTGCTGGAGCCCAGCCTGCGGCTCTACTTTGTGTTCCTGCTCCTCTTCGCCGCGGTGTCGGCCCTGTTCAGCGTGGCGGTGGCGGTGATCGAGGCGGCGGTGGTGGCGGTGCTCTACCTCTACTTCCGGCGCAGCAACGCCCAGAGGCAGAAGGAGATCATCAAATACATCGAGAGCGTCACCTGCAACATGGATACGGCTACCAAGGATACCATGGTCAACGCCCCGCTGCCCATGGTGATCTTCCGGCCGGAGAACGACGAGGTCATCTGGTCCAACGACCGCTTTCTCCAGCTCACCGGCGAGCGGGAGCACCTGTTCGACACCAAAATCACCGCGGCGGTGCCTGACTTCTCCTCCCGCTGGCTCATGGAGGGGAAAACCGAGTGCCCCACCGAGGTGCGCCTCGGGGAGCGGCGCTTCCTGGTCTTCGGCCACCTGGTCCGCACCGAGGATCAGGGCGGGCGGGGCTACCTGGCCACCACCTACTGGGTGGACGTCACCGACTTCGCCCAGGTGCGGGACATCTACTATTCCACCCGGCCGGTGGTGGGGATTCTCACCGTGGACAACTATGAGGAGCTGATGAAGGGGGCCACCGATTCCGCCCGCTCCGCCATGCGCAGCGGCATCGACGAACGGCTGGCCCAGTGGGTGGCCCCGGCTCAGGGGCTGTTCTGCCGGTACGAGCGGGACCGCTACCTCTTTGTCTTTGAGGAGCGGTTTCTGGCCCAGTTTCAGGAGGGCAAGTTCTCCATCCTGGAGACGGTGCGGGAGGTGGTCAGCCCCTCGGGCATCCAGGCCACCCTGTCCATCGGCGTCGGCAAGGACGCCGACACCCTGGCCGAGCTGTTCCAGTACGCGGCCCTGTCGGTGGAGATGGCCCTGAGCCGGGGCGGCGACCAGGTGGTGGTCAAGAACAAGTTCAACTTCGAGTTCTACGGCGGCCGCACCAAGGAGCTGGAGAAGCGCACCAAGGTTAAGAGCCGGGTCATGGCCAATGCCCTGGGCGAGCTGATGGCCGACGCCTCCCGGGTGTTTGTCATGGGCCACAAGTACCCCGACATGGACTGCATCGGCGCCGCCGCCGGTGTGTGCGCCATGGCCCGGAAGAAGGGCGCGCCGGTGCACATCATCAAGGAGGCCGGGCAGAACCCGGCCAGCGAGATGTCCGAGCGGCTGGGGGGGCTGGGCGAGTACAAGGATGTGTTCCTCTCCCAGCAGGATGCCATCCTGCTGGCCGACGCCAACTGCCTGCTGGTGGTGGTGGACACCAACCGGCCCGAGCAGGTGGTGAGCCAGGATCTGCTGGAGGCGGTGCACAAGGTGGCGGTGATCGACCACCACCGCCGGGCCTCCTCCTATATCGCAGATGCGGCTCTCAATTTCCACGAGCCCTACGCCTCCTCCGCCAGCGAGCTGGTCACCGAGCTGCTCCAGTACCTGCTGGAGCCCGCCGACCTGCTCAAGACCGAGGCGGAGGCCCTGCTGGCCGGGATGGTACTGGACACCAAGCAGTTTACCATGCGTACCGGCAGCCGCACCTTTGAGGCCGCCGCCTTTCTCCGCCGCTCGGGTGCGGACACCGGCGACGTCAAGAAGCTGTTCCAGAACGATCTGGAGGGCACCATCGCCAAGTACGACATTATTCAGAACGCCAAAATGTACCATGAGGGCATTGCCGTAGCCAAGGTGGACCACACCGTGGGCCGCATTACCGCCGCCCAGGCCGCCGACGAGCTGCTCAACATCTCGGGCATCGACACCTCCTTCGTCCTCTTCCCCGACCAGGAGGGGCGGGTGATCCTCTCCGCCCGCAGCATGGGGGACGTGAACGTACAGGTGGTGCTGGAGAAGCTGGGCGGCGGCGGCAACGCCGCCACCGCCGGCGCCCAGGTGCCGGGCAAAGGCGTGGACGAGGTCAACGATATGCTCCTCCAGGCCATTGACGCATATCTGGAGGAGGAGTGAGAACTGTGAAACGACCGCTGGTGCTGTTGGCGGCCGGCCTGGCGCTGGTTCTGGGTGCCTGCACCGCCCCGGCGGCAGAGGCCCCCACGCCCCCGGCGGAGGTCACTCCGGCCTCGACGGAGGCCCCAGCTCCGGCGGAGCCCCCCATCCCGGACTGGATGGCGGACCAGCCGGCGCCCGCTTTCCTGGACGCGGAGCAGCAGGCGCTCTTCCTGCGGGCGTACAGCGCCGCCAGCTTCCTCATGGGCTGCTCCACCAGCGGCGTGGACAGCTATCCCCTGGACGGCGGCGATCCGCCGGAGCTGGGGGAGTACGAGACGGTCGGTCTGGACGGCGGCTGGATCTATCTGGTGGCCCAGGGGCGGTACGCCCGCTGGGCCGACTTCCAGGCCATGCTGGACGGCATCTTTACCCCGGCGTACCAGGAGGAGCTGCTGTGGGGGGAAAATATGGACGGGGAGCGATTCCCCATCTTCACCGCCGATGGGGAGGGCCGGACGTGCTTCCTGGATATGGAGCGGGGCAGCAGTCTGGAGTATGGCTGGGCCGATGTGCCGGACACCTATGAGCTGGTGAGCCAGAGCGAGGACGCTGTGGAGTTTTACTTGGTGGGGCATTACGCCGATCTGACCGTGCAGCCGGATGAGACGGGCACCCGCCCGCTCAGCACAGAGCGCTGGCCCATTCGCATGGAGCGCACCGCCGACGGCTGGCGGGTGTCGGAATTTCACGTGCCCTATTGAATGAGTTTTGAGATTTGGAAAGGAAGTTATCCCAATGAAAGTGATTTTGCAGCAGGACGTGAAGGGCCAGGGCAAGAAGGGCCAGATGATCGAGGCCAGCGACGGCTACGCCCGCAATTTTCTCCTGCCCCGGAAGCTGGCGGTGCCCGCCACGGCGGAGAACGTCAACACCATGAAGATGCAGGAGAAGGCGAAGAAGGCCCAGGAGGCCGCCGAGAAGGCGGAGGCAGAGGCTACCGCCGCCAAGCTCAAGGAGCTGACCGTGAAGGTAGTGGCCAAGGGCGGCAACGGCGGGCGGCTGTTCGGCGCGGTGACCAGCAAGGAGATCGCCGACGCCCTCCAGGCCCAGCACGGCATCGCCATCCCCAAGACCAAGATCGTCCAGGACGAGCCCATCAAGGCCTTCGGCGGCTATGAGCTGAAGGTCAAGCTGGGGTACGAGGTCACCGGCACCCTCAAGGTGGTCGTGGCCGAGGCCTGAACCGGGAACGGGAGGGCAAAGAGGCCGTCCCTGTATACGCTCAGCCGGTCTGCCCTGGGTAGGGGCGGCCTTTATGGCCGCCCGCGGGCGCTCACAGGGGTCGCCCCTGCGGCGTTTGTGTTTTATCCCGCCCGCATTTCATGCTCCCGGAGGTGAGGAACATGCCAAGTGAAGAGGAGCTTTTGACCCGGCAGATGCCCCACAGCACCGAGGCCGAACAGTCCGTGCTCGGCTCCATGCTCATTGACGCCCGCTGCGTGCCCGAGGTGATCGAGGCCCTCCGGCCGGAGGACTTCTACCTGCGCACCAACCGGGAGATCTATGAGACCATCTACTCCATGTTCAACTTCTCCCTCACCATCGACCCGGTGACGGTGCTGGAGCACATGAAGCAGAACGGGGTGTACGACGAGAACACCTCCCGCAATTACATCCTCCAGCTCATGGAGATCACCCCCACGGCGGCCAACGTGAAGGAGTACGTGGCCATCGTCAAGGACAAGGCCCTGCTGCGGCGCATCGCCGAGACGGCGGGAGAGCTGACTGCCATGGTGCAAGAGGGCACCGGCACCGCCCAGGAGGTGCTGGAGGCGGCGGAGCAGCGCATCTACGCCATCCGCCAGGGCCGGTCCGCCCAGGGTCTGGCCCACATCTCCAGCGTCATCCTCAATGTGTACGAGCGGCTCAACGAGCTGGCCGCCAGCGACTCGGCGGTACCCGGCCTGTCCACCGGCCTGCCCGACGTGGATATGGCCATCTCGGGGCTGAACAAGTCCGATCTGATCCTCCTGGCCGCCCGCCCCGGCATGGGCAAGACCTCCTTCGCCCTGAACATGCTCCTCCACGCGGGCAAGTTCTCCGGCAAGACGGTGGTCTTCTTCTCCCTGGAGATGAGCCGGGAGCAGCTGGCCATGCGCCTCATCTCCGGCGAGAGCTTTGTGGACAACAAAAAGCTGGTCACCGGCAAGCTGGGGGAGGAGGACTGGACCAAGATCGCCGCCGCCTCGGCGGCCCTCAACCAGACGCAGATTTTAATCGACGACAACCCCTCCCTCTCCGTGGCCGATATGAACGCCAAGTGCCGCCGGGTGGATAATCTGGGGCTGGTGGTCATAGACTACCTCCAGCTTATGACCTCCGCCGGCGGGCCCACCCGCAGCGGCGACAACCGCCAGCAGATCGTCTCCGACATCTCCCGCGCCCTGAAGATCATGGCCAAGGAGCTGAACGTGCCGGTGGTGTGCCTGTCCCAGCTCTCCCGCGGCCCGGAGAGCCGCTCCGACAAGCGGCCCATGCTCTCCGACCTGCGTGAGTCGGGCGCCATCGAGCAGGACGCCGACATCGTTATGTTCCTCTACCGGGACGACTACTACAACGACAGCGACGAGAACCACAACCTGGCCGAGTGCATCATCGCCAAGAACCGCCACGGCGAGACCCGCACCGTGGAGCTCCAGTGGCTGCCCGAGTACACCACCTTCTCGTCCATCGACCGGAGGCACAGCGAATATTGACGCGGAATGGGGCGATGTAGGCATCGCCCCCTACGTAGGGGGCGAATGCCCACATCCGCCCACCGTAAAGGAGACTTTATGCTGGAAACCATCAAAGCCCTGACAACCGAATACGACATGCTCCCCCGGGGGGGCACGGTGCTGTGCGCCGTGTCCGGCGGTGCGGATTCCATGTGCCTGCTTCACCTGCTCCACACCTGGGCCGGAGAGGGGGGCTTCCGGGTGGCGGCCGCCCACTACAACCACAACCTGCGCGGGGCCGAATCCGACCGGGACGCCGCCTTTGTGGCGGAGTGGTGCGCCGGGCAGGACATCCCCTGCGTCATTGGCGCGGGCGACGTGGCCCATGAGGCCAGGGCCCGGGGCCTGGGGGTGGAGGAGACCGCCCGCCAGATGCGCTATGAATTCCTGCGGGGGGCGGCGGACGCCATGGGCTGTGGACGCATCGCCACCGCCCACAGCGCCGACGACAACCTGGAGACCCTGCTGCTCCACCTGGTGCGGGGGGCGGGGCTCCACGGCCTGGCGGGTATCCCGCCCCGGCGGGGAGTGGTGGTGCGCCCCCTGCTCACCACCTCCCGGGCGGAGATTGTGGCCTACCTGGAGGCCAACGGCGTGGCCCACGTCGAGGACAGCAGCAACACCGACGAGGGCTACGCCCGCAACCGCATCCGCCGCCAGGTGGTGCCGGTGCTGCGCCAGCTCAACCCCCGCCTCACTGAGAGCGCGGCGGAGACCATGGGCTACCTGCGCACCGACAACGACTATCTGAACGCCCAGGCCGCCGCGGCCTGTCAGAACGCCCGGTGGGCGGAGGACGACCTGGTGATCGAGGCCAGGTACATCGCCCAGCTCCCGGCGGCTATCGCCCCCCGTGCGGTGCGCCGCCTGCTGGAGATGATGGGGGACGGCAGCACCAACTGCTCCGCCGCCCACCTCAAGGCGGTGGTGGAGCTGGCCCGGGGAGACGACCCCTCCGCCGTGGTGTTCCTGCCCGGCGGACGGCTGGCTCAGCGGGTATACAGGGAGCTGCTGCTCACCACCCAGTCCGACCCCCTGCCCCCCTTTCTGCCCACGCCTCTGGCCCTGGACGGTGAGACCGAGGTGGAGGGCACGCCCTGGCGGGTGCGCTGCCGCCCGGTACGCTGCCCGGACGAGAGCGAGCGGAAGCCCGGGGCCCTGTATCTGGCCCAGGGGGCGCTGGAGGGTCCCCTGGTGCTCCGCCCCCGGCAGACGGGAGACGCGGTTACCCTGCCCGGGCGGGGTGGAACCAAGACGCTAAAAAAGCTGTTTATTGACGAAAAGGTGCCCCGCCGGGAGCGGGAGCGGATTCCGGTTCTGGCCGACGGCCGGGGCGTGGCCGCGGTGGCGGGCTTCGGGCCTGAGCAGAGCCGGACGGCCGTCCCTGGACAGGCGGCCTATGAGCTGTTATTCTGGAAGAAAGAGTGAGGGAGAGGTATGGAACACATGCTGGACAAGGACGTGGAGCGGGTGCTCTTTTCCGAGGAGGAGCTGCACCGGCGGGTGGCGGAGATCGCCGCCGAGATCGACCGGGACTACGCAGGGAGGGAGCCCCTGCTGGTCAGCGTATTGCGGGGCTCCTTCGTGTTTATGGCGGACCTGGTGCGCCAGATCCACCTGCCCTGCACCGTGGACTTCATGGCGGTGTCCTCCTATGGGGCGGGCACGGCCAGCTCCGGGCAGGTCAGGATCATCAAGGATCTCAGCGAGCACATCGAGGGCCGCGACGTGATCGTGGTGGAGACATTCTGGACAGCGGCAACACCCTGAGCTATCTGCTCCAGCTCCTCCAGGCCCGCAGCCCCGCCTCCGTGCGGCTGTGCACCCTGCTGGATAAGCCCTCCCGCCGCACCAAGGAGGTGGAGCTGCACTACTCCGGCTTTACCATCCCCGACTACTTTGTGGTGGGCTACGGGCTGGACTATGCGGAAAAATACCGCAACCTGCCCTACATAGGCATTCTTAAGCCCTGTGTGTACGGAGGAGAGGAATAACGGGCGCCTGAGGCGCCCAATCTGCCCGGAAAGGACGTGTCCGCAGTTTGAAACGAAACGGAAGCCTGCGCGATGTGGGCTTTTACCTGCTCATCGCCGTGGTTCTGCTGATGACCATCTTCGCCCTCCGGGGCGGGATGGGGAATCAGGAGAAGGTCACCTATGCCCAGGTGCGCCAGCTGCTGGAGCAGCAGATGGTGAGCCGGGTCTCCCTGGAGGACAATACCGTGACCCTGTACCTGAAGGAGCCCCAGGGCGGCCAGAGTGTGCTCACCTATCAGATCGGCAACCCGGACTGGTTCTACCAGGACTTTAACGACCTCATTGTGGAACAGAAGCGGCAGGGGATCATCACCGACTACGACTATCCCCAGGGTTGGGTGCCTCCCTACTGGATGAGCTTTATCCCGTGGATCGTCATCCTGGTGGTGTTCGGCCTGCTGTGGTACTTCATGTTCCTGCGCCAGGCCGGGGCCGGCGGGGGCGGAGGAGGCGGCGGCGGTGTGGATCGCACCGCCCGCTTCGGCCGCGCCCGCACCCGCACCGGCGCCGACGAGCAGAAGAAGGTCACCTTTGAGGACGTGGCCGGCGCCGAGGAGGAGAAGGGGGAGCTCCAGGAGATTGTGGAGTTCCTCCGGGACCCCAAGCGGTTTCTGGAGCTGGGGGCCCGCATCCCCAAGGGCGTGCTGCTGGTGGGCCCGCCGGGCACCGGCAAGACCCTGCTGGCCAAGGCCGTGGCCGGCGAGGCGGGGGTTCACTTCCTCTCCATCTCCGGCTCCGACTTTGTGGAGCTCTACGTGGGCGTGGGCGCCTCCCGCGTCCGCGACCTGTTTGACCAGGCCAAGAAGAACGCCCCCGCCATCGTCTTTATCGACGAGATCGACGCCGTGGGCCGCCAGCGCGGCGCCGGCCTGGGCGGCGGCCACGACGAGCGGGAGCAGACCCTCAACCAGCTCCTGGTGGAGATGGACGGCTTCGGCAACAATGAGGGCGTGGTGGTCATGGCGGCCACCAACCGGCAGGACATCCTGGACCCCGCCCTCCTGCGCCCCGGCCGCTTCGACCGGCAGGTATACGTGGGACACCCCGACATCAAGGGCCGGGAGGCCATCCTGAAGGTCCATGCCCGCAACAAGCCCCTGGGGGACGACGTGTCCCTGGCGGAGCTGGCCAAGGGCACCGGCGGTTTCACCGGCGCCGATCTGGAGAACCTGATGAACGAGGCCGCCCTCCTGGCCGCCCGCAGACACCACCGCTTCATCAGCATGGCCGAGCTCAACGAGGCGGTGATCAAGGTGATCGCCGGGCCGGAGAAGAAGAGCCGGGTGGTCATCGAGCGGGAGCGGAAGCTCACCGCCTACCACGAGGCGGGCCACGCCATTGTCATCCACGACCTGCCCACCCAGGACCCGGTGCATGAGATCACCATCATCCCCCGGGGCATGGCCGGCGGCATGACCATCTCCCTGCCCCAGGAGGACGTGACCTTCCAGACCAGGCAGCAGCTCACCGAGCGCATCGCCGTCTGCCTGGGCGGCCGGGCCGCCGAGCAGTTGGCTTTGGGGGACATCTCCACCGGCGCGGGCAACGACCTGCAAAAGGCCAGCGCCATCGCCCGCAACATGGTCACCCGCTACGGCATGAGCGGGAAGGTGGGCAATGTGGTCTTCGACTCCGGCCACGACGAGGTATTCATCGGCCGCTCCATGGCCCAGACCAAGAACTACTCCGAGGAGGTGGCTGCCCTCATCGATGAGGAGGTGAAGGCCCTGGTGGACGGGGCCTACGCCCGCTGCGGGGAGATCCTCACCCATCGCCGGAGGGAGCTGGACATCGTGGCGGAGTATCTGCTCCAGTACGAGAACATGGACGCCAAGACCTTCGAGCAGGTCTTTACCGACCCGGCGGCGCTCCAGCCCCCGGCGGCCTATCAGGCTGTGGAGGCCGAGGCGGAGCAGGACGCCCGCGAGGAGGAGGAGCATGGCGCAGATTGAGTGCGTGCTGGGCGACATCACCCGGATTGAGGTCGATGCCATTGTCAACGCCGCCAACCGTACCCTGCTGGGGGGCGGCGGTGTGGACGGAGCCATCCACCGGGCGGCCGGCCCGGAGCTGTTGGCCGAGTGCCGTACTCTCCACGGCTGTGAGACCGGGCAGGCCAAGATTACAAAAGGTTATAAATTGCCCGCAAAATACGTGATTCACACCCCAGGCCCCATCTGGAAGGGGGGCGGCCACGGAGAGGCGGAGCTCCTGGCCTCCTGCTACCGGAGCAGCCTGACCCTGGCCGTGGAGCACGGCT
>UMGN01019824.1_pt1 | contig 10669 bp, 6 predicted proteins | sample 1965281 | NCBI WGS metagenome assembly UMGN01 (sample SAMEA4836073, study PRJEB28245) | human gut metagenome | biome: gut microbiome; material: fecal sample | place: Denmark | collected 2008 | reverse complement strand
TTGCCGCAGCTTCCGCTGGCGCTCCGTCTGGTGCCGCCGTTGCGGATATTCCATTCAAGGCATCCGATGCGATCGCCACATTGCTGGCTTACTCGGCCAAGGTTCGCCCCGATCAGATCGGCGAAAGCGATACCACCGATACGCTGACTAATGGCGTGTCTTCCCGCCGTAACCAGTTGCTTATGGACATCAGCTCCGAACTGGGCGTGGCTTCCGTGGACGGTGCCGCCGAAGCGACGGTCAAGGCGCTGAGCGCTTTGGTCAACAAGGTCGCTCCGAACTACAAGGCGTTCGGTCCGGTGCTGTCTGACATCGTGCGCGACCGTGTGCGTGGCATGTTCGGTGCCGCCGGTGTGAAGCTCGGCCAGATCACCAAGCGTGTGACCGATACATGGCAGCTTGGTGAAGGGTGGACTTCCCATGTGGTGGCTGCGCTCGTGCTCGAAACCCGTGAGGGGGCCAGCTCTCGTGGCGGTGATCTTGCCTCGTTGAGCACGGATGCCGCTTCCAATGCGGCCGCTGCCAACGCGCTGATCGATGCGGCCGTGCAGAAGGTTGCCGCCGACAAGGGCATCGCCGTTGCCATGCCGAGCGCTGGTGGCGCAGCTGGCGGGGCTGTGGTTGATTCCGCCGCTTTGGACGCGTTCGCGGCCAAGGTGACCGGTGCCGATGGCGTGCTCGCCTCCACGGCGAAGTTCGTGCTGAACCAGCTGGGCGTTGCCGCTCCGGTTGCCGAAGAAACTGCTGATGAGAACGCGGCTGTTGTGGCTGCGGTCGAAGCTGAACTCGGTGCTGACTGGCCGAAGCAGGTCGAACCTCGTTTTGACGAGCGCAAGGCCATTCTGTTCGACGATCGTTGGGCATCCGCACGTGAGGATCTGGCACGCGCCTACTACAACAACGATGAGTCCGCATTGAACGGTAGCTTCATCGGTCTCGGCAAGACCATTGCCGACGAAGCCGCCTGGTATGCAGGCAAGAGCGACAACGCGGATCTGAAGGCCGCATTCAATCGTGTCGCTGCCGAAGCAGGAGAAAACGCTTCCGAATCGGCGGAAACCAGCCGTTTCGCTGGAGATATCGCCGTGGTGACGGGCGTGGCTCCGAACTCCATCGCAGCCCAGGTGGTCAACGGCCTGCTTGCAGGCGGTGCGACCGTGGTGGCCACCTCGCACAGTTTCAAGCCAAGCGTGAAGGCATGGGCCAAGCAGACCTACCGTGAGCATGCGGCCGGTGACGCCAAGTTGTGGCTGGTTCCTGCGAACCTGTCAAGCTACCGTGACGTGGACGCGTTGGTCGCTTGGGTCGGCAATGTGCAGAAGAAGACTTCCGGTGCGACCACCACGATTCTCAAACCTGCTTACGAGCCGAGCCTGTTCTTCCCGTTCGCGGCTCCGCCGGTGCATGGCAGCCTCGCCGATTCCGGCGAACTGTTCGAATCCCAGGCTCGCCTCATGCTGTGGGGTGTTGAGCGTGCGATTGCCGGACTTGCGAAGATCGGTGCCGACACCGATGTGCAGCATAAGTTGCATGTGGTGTTGCCGGGATCGCCGAACCGCGGTATTTTCGGCGGCGACGGTGCCTACGGCGAAGTGAAGAGCGCGTTTGATGCGATTGTGAACCGTGCTCGCGCCGAAAAGGTGTGGTCGAGCCGTGTGACCTTCGCCCATCCGAAGATCGGCTGGGTGCGCGGCACGGGCTTGATGGGCGGCAATGATCCGCTGGTCGAAGTGGTGGAGCGTCACGGTCTGAAGACCTATTCCACCGCCGAAATCGCGGTCGAACTGCTGAACCTTTCCACCCGCGAATCCCGTATCGAAGCAGCCAAGGCCCCGCTCGACGTGGATCTGACCGGCGGACTCGGCAACGAGCCGATCGACATCAAGGCACTGCGTGCGGAAGCCATGGAAGACGCGGCCCAAGCGGAAGCGGCGAATGCCAAGAACGCAATCGCAAGCAACGAATCCGATACCGCGGCCAAGACGCTCATCAAGGCGCTGCCAAGCCCGCGTGCTCCGCGTCAGGCCAAGGTCGATCTTGCCGATTGGCAGAACGTCAGCGCACGTCCGGAAGACGAAATCGTCATCGTGTCCGTGGGTGAACTTGGCCCATGGGGCTCCGGCCGCACCCGTTTCGAAGCCGAACTCGGCATCCATTCCGACGGCCAGGTGGATCTGTCTGCCGGCGCGGTGCTCGAACTGGCATGGAATATGGGCCTGCTGACGTGGAACGACAGCCCCAAGCCGGGCTGGTACGACGTTGATGGCAACCTCGTGCCTGAGGAGGATATCGCGGAACGTTACCATGACGAGGTCGTGGCCCGTTCCGGCGTGCGTCCGTTCGACGAAGGCATGGGCAACGACTACAAGGACGGCACCGACGAGGAAGAGGCCGAGGTGTTCCTTGACCACGATGTGACCTTCTCGGTTCCGACTCGTGAGATTGCCGAAGAGTACGTCAAGCTTGATGAAGCGCACACCAGCTTCGCGGCCGATGCGGAATCCGGCGAATGGAACGTGACCCGCCATGCCGGCTCCATGATTCGCGTGCCTCGCCGCGCGGCCATGACCCGCACGGTCGGCGGCCAGTTCCCGAAGGGCTTCGATCCGGTCAAGTGGGGTATTCCGGCTTCCATGGTCGGCGATGTCGACAAGATCGCCTTGTGGAACATCGTTACTACGGTCGACGCCTACCTGTCCGCAGGCTTCACGCCGACCGAAATCCTCGAGGCGGTGCATCCGTCGATGGTGGCCTCCACGCAGGGCACCGGTTTCGGCGGCATGGCCTCCATGCGCAAGCTGTACTTGGATCGCTTCCTCAACCATGAGATTCCGACCGACATTCTGCAGGAGGCTCTGCCGAATGTTGTCGCAGCCCACGTGATGCAGTCCTACATCGGCGGCTACGGCAATATGGTCCAGCCGGTTTCCGCCTGCGCCACGGCTGCCGTCTCCCTTGAAGAGGGTGCCGACAAGATCGCGCTCGGCAAGGCCGACTTCGTGGTCACCGGTGCGATCGACGACATCGGTGTGGAATCCGTGATCGGCTTCGGCAACATGAACGCCACCGCCAATTCGGAGGAAATGTACGCCAAGGGCATCGACGCGCGCTTCTTCTCCCGTGCCAACGATCGTCGTCGTGGCGGATTCGTGGAATCCCAGGGCGGCGGCACCATCCTGCTGACCCGTGGCGATATCGCGTTGAAGCTCGGCCTGCCGGTTGCCGGTGTAATCGGATTCGTGCACTCCTACGCCGACGGCGCGCACACTTCCATTCCGGCTCCGGGATTGGGTGCGCTTGCAGCGGGCATGGGCGGCAAGGATTCCAAGCTGGTGCGCGATCTGGCCCGTCTCGGCGTCACCCCGGATGATATCGCCGTGGTTTCCAAGCACGACACGTCCACCAACGCCAACGATCCGAACGAGTCCGAACTGCACAACACGTTGGCCCACGCCATTGGCCGCGCCGACGGCAACCCGCTGTTCGTGATCTCGCAGAAGACGCTTACCGGTCATGCCAAGGGCGGTGCCTGCATCTTCCAGGTCAACGGTCTGACCCAGCTGTTCAAGTCCGGCGTGATTCCGGCCAATGCCGCCCTTGACTGCGTTGATCCGAAGCTCATGCGCGACGACCACATGGTCTGGCTGCGCGAACCGCTGAAGGTCGGCTCCGTCAAGGCTGGCCTGGCCACGTCGCTCGGCTTCGGCCACGTGTCCGGCTTTGCGGCGATCGTCAATCCGGGCGCGTTCGAAGCGGCCGTGGCCAACACCGCGGGCGTCGAGGCACTGAATGCGTGGCGTGATCGCGCCAACGAGCGCTTGGCGGCCGGCCAGCGTCGCCTTGAGGAAGGCATGATGGGTCGCGCCGCGCTCTACGAGCCGATCGACAACCGTCGTTTCCATGAGGATGGCCGCGGCTACAACGCGCACGAAGTGGAGAAGGCCATGCTGCTCGATCCGAACGCGCGCCTGGGCGCATCCGGCTACTTCGAAGCCTGATCCCCGCGTCTGAGCGCCTGAAATTTCTGGCGCTCAGACGCACGATCATCAAAATCCCGTATCTGTCGCAATCTCAGTATTTCGCGGCAGATACGGGATTTTCATATTCTTGAATCACTCTACTTTCCGTCTGCACGATTTCCGTTTGGTGTCGTATTTTCACTTGTGCAGACGCGAAACGAGGGGCGCGCAATGCGGGTGGCAGAGGATGAAGCGCTTAGGTAGGATGGTGTCCTTGCATGAAAGCGAAGTGTCGCCCGCCTGTTTCGCGGAAGTCGACATGGTTCGTTTCTTCCTGAAAACTTTCGAAAGGCTGGAAAATGCTGGGTTTAGGGCATGACGTCGTGGATGTGCCTGCGTTCGCCGAGCAACTGGGCGAACCGGGGTCGCGCATGCGAAACCTGTTCTCCATGCGCGAGCTATGGCAGACCGCTCAACGTGTGCAGGTCAAAAGGGACGGTGAGGCGGTGCATCTTGCGGCCCGATGGGCGGGCAAGGAGGCTTTTCTCAAGGCGTGGTGCGAAGCGATTTCACGCAGGGCAAATGCCGATGGAGACATTGCCTATCCGTACACGCTCGACGATTTTCCTTGGGCGCGCATCGAAATACTTGACGATTCCCACGGCGTGCCCCGTGTCATGCTCTCGCCCGAGGTGCGACGCAAGTTGCGGCAATCGTTGGGATTGCCGGTTGATGGGGATGATCAATCGTGCGCAATCCATATTTCCATGAGTCATGACGGATCCGTCGCATCCGCGGTGGTGACGATAGAAGCGTGACCGCAAGTGATTGCGTCAATCGATTGACGTCAATCGCGACAACACCTCGAACCGGTTTGATAAAACCGTAAAATCACGCTACACTGGTGCCAACGTCGTGGCAACGAACGCTGCGGAATCCAACTCATAACAACGAAGTTCCCTGGGAAGAGGAGTCAAGGAATGGCACGGTCCAAATCCGACAAAGCATTTGACGAGCGCGTCGCACAATATAGTGAGGAACTGCGCGAACTATTGACGGATCTGTATGGGGAGCAGGCCGACGAAGCCTTCCGCAACCTCACCGAGCTGATGGCCAAAGCCCACGATGCGCGCCCCGCCGATCTGAAGCGTCTCGACACCAAGCGTCTCGCCGATCCGGAATGGTACAAGCGCGGCAACATGTTCGGTATGACCATGTACACCGATCTGTTCGCCGGGGATCTGAAGAAACTCGCCGACAAAGTGCCGTACCTGAAGGAACAGAAACTCACCTATCTGCACCTGATGCCACTGCTGAAAATGCCGCATCCGCAGAATGACGGCGGTTACGCAGTGGAGGATTTCGACACCGTCGACCCGTCGCTCGGCACCAACGAAGACCTCGCCGCGCTCACCAAGAAACTGCGTGCGGCGGGCATCAGCCTGTGCCTCGACTTCGTGATGAACCACACCGCATCCAGCCATCGCTGGGCCAAAGCCGCTCAAGCGGGCGATCCGAAATATCAGGACTACTACTACTGCCACGACGACCGCACCATCCCCGACCAGTATGACGCCGTGGTGCCGGAAGTCTTTCCGGCCACCGCGCCCGGCAACTTCACCTGGAACGAGCAGATGCACAAGTGGGTGCTCACCTCGTTCTATCCGTTCCAGTGGGAATCTGAACTACCGCAACCCGAACGTGCTCGTGTCGGTGCTCTCCAGTGTGCTTGGCCTCGCCAATCTTGGCGTCGAAGTGTTCCGCATCGACGCGGTGCCTTACATCTGGAAGGAACTCGGCACCAACTGCCGCAATCTGCCGCAAGTGCACGCCATCGTGCGTATGCTGCGCATCGTGCTCGAATGCGTCTGCCCGGCCGTAGTGCTGAAGGGCGAAGTGGTGATGGCCCCCAAGGAGCTTGCCGCCTACTTCGGCACGCCGGAAAAGCCGGAATGCCACATGCTTTACAACGTGTCGATCATGGTGAATCTGTGGAGTGCGCTTGCCAGTGGGGACGTGCGCCTGCTCAAAGACCAGCTCGACAAGCTTAACGCGCTGCCGGAGAACTGCTGGTTCGTCAACTACCTGCGCTGCCATGACGACATCGGCTGGGGCTTGGACGAGCCGGTGGAGGAGAGCCTCGGCATCGACCCGCTCAAGCATAAGGAATTCCTGTACCACTTCTACGAGGGATCGGTGCCTGGCAGCTGGGCTATGGGAGAGCTGTACAACTACGACGAGGCATCGAAGGACGCGCGCAGCTGCGGCACCACGGCCAGCCTGTGCGGTGTGGAACGTGCGCTGATCACGCATGACAAGCCGCTGCTCGACATTTCGATGAAACGCGATCTGATGATGCATTCCGCCATGTCGTTCCTGCGTGGCTTCCCCATGCTGAGCTGCGGCGACGAAATCGTGCAGCTCAACGGCTGGGAATACAAGGAGGATCCCGATCGCGTCGAGGATTCGCGCAATCTGCATCGCAGCCCCTTCAATTGGGAGAATGCGGCCAAGCGCAAGCAGACGGGCACGCTGCAGAAGCAGATGTGGGACGGTTTGAAGAGCGTTCGTGAGATGCGCGACGATCCCGCGTTCGCTCCGGAAGCATGGGTCACTACTTGGGATGCGCATAATGATGCGGTTCTTGCGGTGGTGCGCCACGTTGAAGGACGTACGGTATTGGGATTGTTCAATTTCTCGTCCGCACGTCAGATCGCGCGTCTTGATTCGGACGGCGATATCGAGCTTCCTGCCGAAGTTGCGTTGGAGCCGTACCAGGTTTGCGTGGTCGAAAAATAATTATTACGATTTCGACTTGCGATTGTTGAGGGAGTGTGTATAATGGCTCGAGTCGTTTCGTGTTGGCTTCGGCTGGCATAGACGGTGCGCGGATGTAGCTCAATGGTAGAGCCTCAGTCTTCCAAACTGATTACGCGGGTTCGATTCCCGTCATCCGCTCCACACAATCGTTAGAGAAGAAGAAAGGCGTGCTTGACGGCACGCCTTTTGCATACCTGCCGTACGATTGCTTCGACGACTGGGTATGCTGGACGTGTCGTGACAGCGGTGCGACAATCGCAATACAACGGAGCGGGTATGGCACAAACGCAAGGCAACAAGGTGACGGAAGTCGTCGACGGCGTGGTCGAACAGGTCGACGTTTCCAAGCATCCAACGGCATCCATTGAGGCGTCCGATCTTTCCTTGGCCGATATCGAACGGCGCAAATCGCATCCGGGGCATTGGGCGCTGTTCATCGCGCTGGTGCTGGTGGCTTTGATCGCGCCTTACTGGTGGGGACGTGTCATCGCAGTCAAGGATGCGGCTTGGATGGTGGCCAATCTCAGCTTCCTCGATCCCAAAGGCGTGGCGCTGATTTCGTGGACGGTCACCATTATGGCGATGGCCGGTTTGGGATTGATGGTTGCGGATGTGAAGAAATGGCTGTGGGGCACGGTTTTCGTGGTGGGACTCGCCGCCGAACAGTTCGTCGCCGGCGTATGCCTGCTGAGCTTCAACTTTTGGAACGCCACCTACGTGATGTACGGCGATTCCTCAGGGCTGGCCAACGCGGCGAACCTTGGCATTATCGCAGCCGGATGCGGTGTCGCCTTCTATGCGGTGCTCTGGGTCGGATTGCTGGTATGCATCAAAAAGGAATCGAAATTCAATGTGCTGACGCGCAGTTGGGCATCGTTCCTGCTGTTCTTCGCGATTGAGATCATCGCGCTCGCCGTGGTGTTGTTCGGAGGTCTGCTGAACGTGGTCTGATCCGCCATTTGTTGTGGATTCGATTTGGTCTGCCCTTCGTGTATGATTTCCCCTTGGCGTGTTTCGCCCGCGGATAGAGAGCGCGCCGGTATTGGACCGGCAGCACCGCGCAGCAATATAAGGAGGATGCCGTGGCACTTACGGCTGAGGAAAAGCAGGAAATCATCAAGACTTACGCTACCCACGAGGGTGACACCGGCTCCCCGGAGGTCCAGGTTGCTCTGCTGACCAAGCGTATCGCTGATCTGACCGAGCACCTCAAGGAGCACAAGCATGATCACCACTCCCGTCGTGGTCTGCTGCTGATGGTCGGCGATCGTCGTCGTATGCTTGATTACCTCAAGCGCGTCGACATCAACCGTTACCGCTCCCTGATTGAGCGTCTGGGTCTGCGCCGATAGTTACATTCTTCCGCCCGAATGCCTTCCTTGGCGTTCGGGCGTTTTTGCATGACAGCCGCGTTGAGGAAAAGACAGTTTGAAAGCCCAAGGTTTAGGGTGCATGAGGTCTAGAATCTAAAGATGAGGAAGCGACGAAGGTAACGTCGCGTCACGCATGCAGAAATCGGTTGGAGTCCGCTGAAGAGGACTGCCGATAGTTGGTAAAAGAAAAGAAAAAGGAGGAACCCTATGGAGGGTCCCGAAATCAAGGCTGTTGAAGCCGTAATCGATAATGGTTCATTTGGCAAGCGCACGTTGCGCTTCGAGACCGGTCGTCTCGCCCAGCAGGCGGATGGTGCCGTCGCCGCCTATCTTGACGATGATTCGATGATTCTGTCGACCACCACCGCCGGTTCCAGCCCGAAGGAGAACTACGACTTCTTCCCGCTGACCGTGGACGTGGAAGAGAAGATGTACGCCGCCGGCAAGATTCCGGGCTCGTTCTTCCGCCGTGAAGGCCGTCCGAGCTCCGAGGCGATTCTGGCTTGCCGTATCATCGACCGTCCGCTGCGCCCGCTGTTCCCGCACACGCTGCGCAACGAAGTGCAGGTTGTGGAAACCGTGCTCGCCGTCAACCCGGACGATGCTTACGATGTTATCGCTCTGAACGCTGCTTCCGCTTCCACCATGATTTCCGGTCTGCCGTTCGAAGGCCCGGTTTCCGGCGTTCGCCTGGCTCTGATCGACGGCCAGTGGGTCGCTTTCCCGCGTTGGAGCGAGCGTGAGCGCGCCGTGTTCGAAATCGTGGTTGCCGGCCGTGTCGTCGAAAACGGCGACGTCGCCATCGCCATGATCGAAGCCGGCGCAGGCAAGAACGCCTGGCACCTCATCTACGACGAAGGCCAGACCAAGCCGGACGAGGAAGTCGTCGCCGGTGGTCTCGAAGCCGCCAAGCCGTTCATCAAGGTGATCTGCGAGGCTCAGGCCGAACTCAAGAAGATCGCTGCGAAGGAAACCAAGGAATTCCAGCTCTTCCCGGAGTACACCGAAGATCTGTACAACCGTATCGATGAGATCGCCCACGCCGATCTCGACGAAGCCCTCTCCATTGCCGAGAAGCTGCCTCGCCAGGATCGCATCCATGAGATCAAGGAGGGCGTCAAGGCCACGCTCGCCGGTGAATTCACCGACATGGACGATGCCGAGAAGGAAAAGGAGATCGGCAATGCGTTCAAGGAGCTGCAGCGCCAGATCGTGCGTCGCCGCATCCTGACCCAGGATTACCGCATCGATGGCCGTGGCCTGCGTGACATCCGCACCCTGTCCGCTGAAGTGGACATCGTTCCGCGCGTGCACGGTTCCGCACTGTTCCAGCGTGGCGAAACCCAGATTCTGGGCGTCACCACCCTGAACATGCTCAAGATGGAACAGCAGATCGACGCACTGTCCGGTCCGCAGTCCAAGCGTTACATGCACAACTATGAGATGCCGCCGTACTCCACCGGTGAAACCGGCCGCGTCGGCTCCCCGAAGCGCCGCGAAATCGGCCACGGTGCGCTGGCGGAGAAGGCTCTCGTGCCGGTGCTGCCGAACCGCGAAGAGTTCCCTTACGCCATCCGTCAGGTCTCCGAAGCCATTGGTTCCAACGGTTCCACCTCCATGGGTTCCGTGTGCGCGTCCACACTGTCGCTGCTCGCCGCAGGCGTGCCGCTGAAGGCCCCGGTTGCGGGCATCGCCATGGGCCTCGTGTCCGGCGATGTTGACGGCCAGCACATCTTCAAGACCCTGACCGATATTCTCGGCGCCGAAGACGCCTTCGGCGATATGGACTTCAAGGTTGCCGGTACTTCCGAGTTCATCACCGCTCTGCAGCTCGATACCAAGCTCGACGGCATTCCGGCTGACATTCTGGCCTCTGCTCTGCAGCAGGCCAAGGAAGCCCGTACCACCATTCTCGAAGTCATCAACGAGTGCATCGATGGTCCGGCCGAGATGAGCCCGTACGCACCGCGCATCATCACCACCACCGTTCCGGTCGACAAGATCGGCGAAGTCATCGGTCCGAAGGGCAAGATGATCAACCAGATTCAGGAAGAGACCGGTGCGGAGATCGCCATCGAAGATGACGGTACCGTGTTCATCTCCTCCGAAGGTGGCGACGGCGCTGAAAAGGCCAAGCAGATCATCGACCAGATCGCCAACCCGCACGTTCCTGAAGCCGGCGAAACCTACAACGGCAAGGTTGTGAAGACCACCTCCTTCGGTGCCTTCGTGAACCTGACCCCGGGCACCGACGGCCTGTTGCACATCTCCCAGATCCGTAATCTGGCCAACGGCGAGCGTATCGACGCCGTCGAAGACGTGCTCAAGGAAGGCGACACCGTTGAGGTAGTCGTGCAGGGCGTTGACGATCGCGGCAAGATCTCCCTGGCCATTCCAGGCTTCGAAGATCAGGAATCCTCCGCTCCGCGCCGTGAGCGTTCCGATCGCGATGACCGTCGCGGCAGCCGTGGCCGTCGTGATGATCGTCGTTCCGATCGTGACGATCGTGATTATGAT
>UMGN01006240.1_pt1 | contig 10724 bp, 5 predicted proteins | sample 1965281 | NCBI WGS metagenome assembly UMGN01 (sample SAMEA4836073, study PRJEB28245) | human gut metagenome | biome: gut microbiome; material: fecal sample | place: Denmark | collected 2008 | reverse complement strand
CAGATACGGTCAGGTAACCGTTCTCAAGTTCAATGCTGATCTCATCTTTCTTAAATCCCGGAAGATCAATATCTACTTCATATCCCTCATCATGTTCACGGATATCTGTCTTCATCATGTTCTTAGCGTGCTTACCATATAACGGATTTTTCTTTCCCCAGAAATCCTGCTCAAATGGGAAGTTCATCCAATCATCATCAAATAAGTTTTCTCCAAAAATACTAGGCATCATCATAAGTCATTTCTCCTTTCAATGCTAACTTTGTTGCCCCTGCGGGAAATCCCACAGTTTATATAAGCTGCTTTCGCAGTTGTTGCCAGAACAAACCCGGATGACTTTTTCTTATTTTCTGTTCTTTATTTCTTTGTCTTCCTTTGTTCTAGTTATTATATAGCACGTATTATTAGCACTGTAAAGTGTTGAGTGCTAATTTTTTTAAAATTTTTTCTAAAATCCTTATCTACATGATGCCAGGGTCAAAAGGTCTAAGCCCACATGAGCTTGCTCATAGGTGGGTGAAAGACCTTAGGACCCTGGCGTCTTTTTATTAAATTATCTGTTTTTTCTTATAATATTCAATCTTTTTTTGCCAACTTGAATTATTGCTCCAGCCATTACAACCAATGTCATCCAAAGAATTGGTGTTGTTTCATCACCTGTTACCGGAACCTTATTTCCATTCGGTTTCTCTGGGGTTCCAGGTTGCTCTGGCTTTCCAGGTTTCTCTAGGTTTCCAGGTTTCTCTGGCTTTCCAGGTTTTTCCGGTTTCTCCGGTTTTCCAGGCACGTCTGCTTTTTCCAATGCAGCAATAGCATCTTCAATTCTCTGAGCCATAGCATCAACTTCTGTCTGCTCATCAATCTTCTTACCACGTACAACTGCGGCAATTGCTTCTTCTACCTTACTGAAATCCTTATAGTCTTTTTTATTTAGTTTCTCTGCTTCGGCAATGGCTGCATCTACCTTTCCATACTCTGCATCTTTCATAATCAATTCAGCTTTTGCAGCTTCCAAATTAGTCAAAGCTTCATTAACTTGCTCTTGAGTTGCTTTTCCATCTGCTAAAACTTCATTTGCAGCCGCTAATTCATCTGCAATCACATCAAAGTTTTCATAATACGCTTCATTTAAACCAGCCACTGCATCTACTGCTGCCTGCAATTCTGATTTATCTGCTTCAGGTTCTACTGCCTTTGCAATTCTTACAATCACAAAAGAATGTTTCTTCAGATTGATGATTGGATTTCCTTCCAATTCAACTTCTGCATCTTCTGTAACCTGCACAGCTGTAGGCTCCTCCGGTGTATTTGCAGCTGTAATAGAATCTGTTTCCAGCTTTTGGATTGTCATCTTATTCCCTGCAACATCAGTTCCTTCTATCTGTAATGCAATATTACGATCTCTATCTCTGTCTGCATTAACAAGCGCAATATACAAATTTCCTTCTGCATCTTTACTTGCAAGAGCTGATAATGTTTCTGCTCCGTTTGCCATGGTAGGAACTTCACTAAATTCCGTTTTTACGATATTATCCCCAAATCCAGAGTTCAACATTTTAAATACATACGCTGATGGTGTTGAAAAGAATGTAAACGTACCTTCTCCAGTTGTTGTATTTGCATCCGCACCCTTAACCACCTGGATAACCGCCTGCTGTGTTGGTCCTAAAGAATCTTTGCCATCGCTATACCAATCCGAGAGACAATGTTTTTGAATATAAGGACTTCCCAGGCGAACATATTCCATTAATACTTTTGCAATATAAATCGCATGCGTCTGCGACCGCAGCTGTGCCTCTGTATTATTATAAATTCCAAACTCACTGATAACCGGAACTTTTCCTTTTGGCTCTAACAATGCCATCTTATTTTTGACCTTGCCGATTCCACTGACTTCCGCACGCTTCATTGCATTATCATAAAATGCATTTGAATCATTTCCCCCATCAACATGGTCTGAATATGGATGAATTGTCATTCCGTCATACCACTGTTCCGCATTTTTCGCCTCCATCTTGTTGATAAAGCCGACCGTTTCATAACTCGTATAAACATTTGCTGTATGTTTTGTGCCTTCTATTTTATTGATTTTAGCTGTTGTATCTTTAATTGCTTTCGAAACAGTAATAAATCCATCCCGTTTCACAGAATATGTAGCATAAATATTATTTCCGGCTGTAGGGATTTTACCATTCTTGCCATCACCAAACTTGATGGCACCTGTACTATAATCTACTTCACAATGTGTATCGTTTGGTCCTGATTGACTCAAATCTTCTACCACAGTCCAAGGAGTAAGATGTCCATCTGTTCCGACTTTTACCTGTACACCTTTTTCCATAGCTCTAAACTTTGAATCATCTATAATTTTTCCGTCTTTGTATTCTCCTCCCGGATTTATATTTGCATATCGCAAATATCTTACTTGATTAGGTGAACCATCACTCTGTGATGCTGTTTTATTCCAGTCTTCTTCTTTCACAGTATATCGATCTGTAATCTGTATTGTTCCACCTTCTATGTATGCATCCTCTACACCTTTATTCTGAGCATATTTTGTCCAATATTCTTGAGATGCTGTTCCATCCTCTCCGCCAAGGTTCATCTCATTTCCAATTTCAAAATATCTTACATTATATGGCTCTGTATGACCATTATCTGCACGTACCTGTGCCCAATCAATTCCGCCATTTGGGTTTGTACCAACCTTTGCATTTAAGTACTCTACAAGATCTGCTGCATCTTGTGCATTTCCCCGTCCTAAACTATATACATAAACAATCTCAGAATCTACTTCGTCTGCAAAGGTTGCAATCTCTCCAATACCAAAATTGGGAGCAATTCCCCCCTGTCCCTGATTATTATAAAAGCCATGAATCTGTTTCTTTCTCTGTTCTTTCGGTCCTAAAGTCGTCTTCCAATTGAACAGATTAGAGATGGTACCACCCGGATAACGAATGGAGCCAAATCCTGCATCCTTATACAATTCTACAAATTCATCTTTCATCTTCATATTTTTAGAATCAAAGGTGCCATATCCATTAAACGCATAACGATGATTGATTCCAAAAATAGATTTTGAGTCGATATGCTGTGTTACTTCTTCTGTATTGATTTTCAAATCAATCGGCTGATTTGCCTTATAGTTTTCCATTGCCTTTGTTAGAGTATCTTTTGCAGATTTTAACGTCTCCATCACTGGAATTCCTGCGGATGTCGCCTCTTTTGCCGCAGAAATCGCCTCCTGTAGTTTTACATGAAGTTCATTCTCCTCCGGCAAACTTCCACTGCTAAGTAACTTTTCGGCCTCTGTAATAAGTACATTTAAATCTACTTTATATAACTCTGTTGCTTTTTCTTCATAAAGGCTCTTTGCCTCATTGTCACTCAAAGCTCTGTCATATACATATAGTTCATCAATAAATCCACGCATAGGATGAGGATCTGTAGAACCTGCACTTTTATGAGAACCTACTCTTAGGGTTAACACTTCATCTGTTGCACTATTCCCAATCGTTTTTGCAGTACCATCTAATTCCCCGTTAATATAATATTTTACGGTTTTAGCTTCTTGATCAAACACTACTGTAATATGCTGCCAGTCCCCCTTCTGTACAGCTTTTTCTGTTGCTGCTGCACGCTCTCCATTAATAAATGTATCATACTTCCCATCTGATTTTAATGAAAGAAGAGTTCTTCCTGAACGATTTCCTTTATCTTCATGTTGTAAAAGAACCGCTGACGCATTTGTATTAGTCTCTGTGATACTTGTATCATATTTATACCACATAGAAAAAGAAGTTTGTCCGGTACCCGTATTGATATAATTTTCTAAGCTCATATATTTATCTGTACCTGTTCCAAACTTCAATGCTTTTCCAAAAACAGAATTTCCCGTTTCTTCTATTGTAATATCATGTAACACTCCTGTACTGCGATTTCCCTGATCACTTATATTTGAATCAAAATTCCAATGATCTTTTACATCGCTTTTCCATGATGTTTCTGCCGTAGTTTCAATGCTTTCCGCATATACCGGCACGCCCACCTGAACCAGCATAGTCAGTGCAAGAGCTGCACTTGCTACCATTTTTAAGCTCTTTTTTTTCATAAACTTCTCCTTTTTTTACTTTTTCGCTATCATTACATACTAATTTCCCCAAACCAGTACTTAAATCTTATCATTTTTCTTTTCTTAACTCAACCAATTCTTCTTGTTTATCAAAAAAAGAGAAAATGTGAATAATATTACACATTTTCTCTATCAGATTCAAAACCGATGTCTTTTTATTTTACCTCTATACTATTCCAAACATCATGCCAATTCCCTGTACGAGAAATGCCGCGACCCATGCAATAAAACATTGCCAGACTACTAATCCGACTGCCCACTTTCCGCCCAGTTCTCTTTTTACAGAAGCAATCGCAGCCACACACGGTGTATATAATAAGCTGAATACCAGCAAAGAGGCTGCTGCAAGAGGTGATAATGCAGAAGCAATTCCCCCACCGAACAAAACTTCCAACGTAGACACCACGCTTTCTTTTGCCATAAAACCGCTGATCAAAGAGGTACAGATCCGCCAGTCTCCCAACCCCAATGGCTGGAAAACCGGTACTAAAAATCCTGATACTGCTGCTAAAATACTTTTTGCCGAATCCTCGACCATATTTAAATGCAGGTCAAAACTCTGCAAAAACCATACCACGATCGTTGCTATTAAAATGACAGAAAATGCCTTCTGAAGGAAGTCTTTTGCCTTTTCCCATAAAAGCTGTGCTACGTTCTTTGCTCCCGGCATCCGATAATTCGGCAGTTCCATTACAAAAGGAACCGGTTCCCCTTTAAAAAGAGTCCCTTTATACAAGAAAGCGATCAAAATCCCTGTCAGGATCCCCAATACATATAAGCCTGACATGATCAGACCACCCTTTTTCGGGAAAAAAGCACTGACAAAGAAAGAATAAATCGGCAACTTAGCCGTACAGCTCATAAATGGAGTCAAAAGAATCGTCATTTTTCTGTCTCTTTCACTGGTCAGGGTTCTTGTTGCCATAACTGCCGGAACCGTACAGCCAAATCCAATCAGCATCGGAACGATACTTCTTCCTGAAAGTCCGATCTTACGAAGCAATTTATCCATAACAAAGGCAACCCGGGCAATATAACCGCTGTCTTCCATCAGTGAAAGGAAGAAAAACAACGTTACAATAATCGGCAGAAAGCTCAGTACGCTCCCCACACCCGTAAATATTCCGTCAATGACCAGACTGTGGATCGCCGGATTTACATTCAGGTTCAGCAATGCTGTATCCACAACTGCTGACAACTGATCGATTCCATATTCCAGTACACTCTGCATCCATGCTCCGATCACGTTAAATGTCAGATAAAATACAAGTACCATAATCCCGATAAAACATGGAATCGCCGTATATTTTCCAGTCAGAATGCGATCGATTTTCTCACTCCGAACACGCTCCTTACTTTCTTTTGGCTTCACAACCGTCTGCTCACATAACCGTTCAATAAAATCAAATCTCATATCAGCGATTGCCGCACTGCGATCCAGCCCTCGCTCCTTTTCCATTTGAACTACAATATGCTCCAACATTTCCAGTTCATTCTGCTCCAACTGCAACTGCTTTAAGATCAACGGATCTCCTTCAATCGCTTTTGTTGCTGCAAACCGAACCGGTAAACCTGATTTTTCTGCATGATCTTCGATCAGATGACTCACCGCATGAATACAACGATGCACTGCTCCGTTATGATCATTCATATCACAAAAATCCTGACGCAATGGATGCTCCTGATATCTGGCAATATGAACCGCATGCTTTACCAGTTCTCCAACGCCCTCATTTTTTGCCGCTGAAATAGGAATCACCGGAACTCCCAGCATCGCCTCCATCTGATTAACATCAATCGATCCCTGGTTTCCAAGTACTTCATCCATCATATTTAATGCAACAACCATTGGAATATCCATTTCCAAAAGCTGCATTGTCAGATAAAGATTCCGCTCAATGTTCGTCGCATCAACAATATTAATAATCGCCTTCGGCTTTTCGTTCAACACAAAATTTCGTGAAACGATTTCTTCACTACTGTAAGGTGACATCGAATAAATTCCGGGCAAATCCGTTACCTGCGTATTCGGATAACCCTTAATAGAACCATCCTTTCTATCCACTGTTACCCCCGGGAAATTTCCAACATGCTGGTTCGCCCCGGTCAGCTGGTTGAATAATGTTGTCTTTCCGCAGTTCTGGTTTCCCACTAACGCATAGGTCAGTCTTGTCTCCTTTGGCAATGGGTTCTCATCTTCTTTGGAATGATATTTTCCTTCTTCACCTAAGCCAGGATGCTCTGAAGCTTTAATATTCTGTTGTCCTTCATGACTTCTGCTCCTCTTTCTGATCGGCTCCACCTCAATCTGATCTGCCTCTGCAAGTCGGAGTGTCAGCTCATAGCCATGAATCTGCAATTCCATCGGATCTCCCATAGGTGCAAACTTCACAACAGTTATCTCCGCTCCCGGTATCATTCCCATATCCAGAAAATGCTGCCTTAATGCACCTTCTCCACCAACCTTGCAGATCATCGCACTCTGCCCGATTCCAAGTTCCTTTAATGTCATATCCACTCTCTCTTTTCCACTTCTCTTCTTTTGCTTCTTTCTTGAAGTTCACTCTTTGTAGTTTATAAATGAAGGCTATTTTGCTTCATTATAACAGCTATTGATAATTTTTACCATTAACAGGCGTGGAAAAGATTGGAATTTCTAATAGAATCACTTCTGCTACAGATTTTTACAAAACAAATCTAATGTCAATCTCCTCATAAAAAATTGCTGTCTTCTTCATACGTCCCCAACACTTCTTTGCTGGAATATTTTAAAGTTTCAAACCGGTAAATGATAATGCTATCTTCTTTTTCATTGCTGATTTTTTTCAGTTCATTTTTTAATCTTTTCAACTTAGCTTCCGTCAGATTCCCTTCAAATACCGATTTTTGCACATGACGCAGATACTTTCTGCATGTCTTAAGTATTTTATTGTTACGCTTAGTCTTTACATCATATACCAAAATAACAAACATCTTCGCCTTTCATACATATTTATATGGTTTATATTTTTCTCCGGTTTCGATAAATTTTTTTAACTTCTGAATCTCACTTTTAATAACAAAATCATACGTCCGGTCACATCCGTCAATCTGTATCTTCTGATAAAGTTTCCGTTCAAATTCCTGAATAAACTGCTTCTTTCCTTTTCCACTCAAATAAATCCCGTTCTTTTCCACTTCTACAAAATCTTCCCCATCCAACATATTCCGGTTAATTAACGTGAAAATCGTGCGGTCTACAATAATTGGCTTAAAAAGATCCGCAAGATCCAGATTCAGACTTTCCGGGCGACTTCCAGCGGCATGAACGATCCCGATCCGGATATCAAGCGAGGTTCGATTGATCTCATTGGCAATTTTCTGATAAAGCAACGTATTTCCAAAACTGATCATCGCATTCAGAGGATCTTCCGGTGGTCTTCGTGTCCGTTTCTCAAAAACAAAATCCTCATCCTCCAAAATCCAGTTAAAACACCGGTAATAATGCTGCCTTGCCTGTGCTTCAATCGTCATAAGCTGGTTGACATCTTTTGCTTCATTCATCTTCTGAATCAGACCAGACAAATGCTCAATGGCTTCCTTCAATGCAGTTCTCCCCTTACGTCTTTGATAATAACGCAAATTTGCCCGCAAATTCGATATTCCGGCAATTTCCAGTTTCCTTGCCAGATCAAGTCTTGCCGCCACATCTTCATACAATTTCAGCTGTTTAAGCTCCGTCTTAATATTCCGTCGGCTGTTCTGAGATACAAAACCTCCGATCTTTTCACCATATTTATTAATCAGGCTTACATTTAAAGCCCTGTCATTTACAAATTCAAAAAAATTGCCTGAAAATATTACATTTGAATAAATGTATAAAGAATCTGTCGTCTCGATGGGAATATATTTCTTACCTTCCGGTCCTTCAAAAAGAAGCGTACAATCCCTTTTCGTAAGGACTCCTTCATTGATGAGATGATAATTTTGATCAATCTTTTTAATCCCGGTCGTATACCAGTCACGGTAAACTGTTCTATAAGCCTTCTGCTCTTTTCTCGCCAGGATCTTTCCCTTTTTCTCTTCAAACTTATACCCAAGATACTTGCGGTTGACTCCCTTAAAAACCCCGGTCTTACTTTTATTTACTGCCAGTTGTTCTCTTTCTGCCAGATGCTTTCTCACATCCTGAAGCTGTTCAAAAGCCTGATCCTGTTCTGCACAGTACACATTAATATCATCACCAAACCTGCAAAAATGATATCCCTTTTCTTCCATATATTTGTCAAGATCATCCAGGTAAATATTACTCAGCAACGGACTCAACGGGCCACCCTGTAGAACCCCTTTCGTCTTCTGACTGCAAATATGATCATCCATCACCGTACAACTAAGATATGCCTGAATCAATCCCAGCACTCTCGCATCCTCAATCTTTCTGCGAATCCGCTTCATCAGAACACCATGGTTGATATTGTCAAAGAAATTTTTAATATCCAGCTCCGCACTCCAGATATTTCCGGCTTCCATATATGCGACTGCCTGCTCAACGGCTTTCTGCGTTCCTTTATTGTCCTGGTATGCATAAGAATGCTCTGAGAATTCTCCTTCCCACAGCTTTGCCATCTGCTGATAAACTGCACGAAAAATAAAACGATCAACTGTATTCATCAGCGAGATCGTCCGTCTCTTTCCCTTTTGGTTCACAATTTCCTGCTGCCGGATCAGCCCCGGACTGTATTTGCCTTCCAAAATCGTCTTTTTAATCTTATCACCATTGACATTCCAGTATTCGCCCAATTCAGATACCCGTACACCATCCATCCCACTGCTGTCATTTTTTCCCTTAAATGATGCCCTAGCTGCCGCAAGATTACTGTCTGACAGTATTTCCTCAATACACAAACTCATATCCGTTTCTCCATGTCATAAAGTTGAAAGTTAGTAGTTACAATCAACAGGTCGGTGCATTCATTGATTTCAAATAAAAATAATGTCTTTGCCTTATGTATTGGCACAAGGAATCCTTGTAGGAAAGGTAATGTCCGACGATAAAACAAATTGGAAAGTTCTAATACCGTACACGTGTCAATTCCTCATAGGTAATGTCCGACAGAAACTTGGAATGTTTCTAAGTGTGCTGATTTTTCAGTGTCAACTCCTCATAGGTAATGTCCGACGTACTTGGACAACCTTGATTGGACAGTCCAAAAGTTTTGGGTATGCTAGTGTCAATTCCTCATAGGTAATGTCCGACGAAGTAGAAAAAGTTGAGTAAGATTTAACTTTTTGTGTCAATTCCTCATAGGTAATGTCCGACACAATATGAAACATTCTATTATGACAATCTTAGGTGAGTGTCAATTCCTCATAGGTAATGTCCGACCGCACTTCATTGAAAAAGGACTAACTTTCACGATTCCCGACAATCGTGTCAATTCCTCATAGGTAATGTCCGACGAATTAGACATGCAGATTGGAACATCCGATAACCTGTGTGTCAATTCCTCATAGGTAATGTCCGACATATGGAGAGTATAAGGAGGCATATTATGCAAAACGAAATGACAAACAAGTGTCAATTCCTCATAGGTAATGTCCGACACTTTTTAAAGTCTCTGGCAAGTGAGATTGCTGCTGCCGAAAGTGTCAATTCCTCATAGGTAATGTCCGACAAGGAGGAAAATATGAATGATAATATTAAGATTTTAGGCGCCATTAGTGTCAATTCCTCATAGGTAATGTCCGACATGCAAGTGATGCGTCAGAACGGAAAAATAGGGACAAAAGGTGTCAATTCCTCATAGGTAATGTCCGACAAAAGATGAAATATGTAATTGACAGAAATGAAATGAAGTGTCAATTCCTCATAGGTAATGTCCGACAGAAAAGTAGAGGAACAGGATAGCCAATAAGATGTAGATAGTCTCCAGTGTCAATTCCTCATAGGTAATGTCCGACATCCTGACACAGGTGACATAATGGAAATAGTAGACAATATTATTTGTGTCAATTCCTCATAGGTAATGTCCGACATGATAATATTAAGATTTTAGGTGCTATTAATGCTCGTGCAAATGTGTCAATTCCTCATAGGTAATGTCCGACAGCCGTATTTATCAGCTGTTGCTATCATCATACTTCATTTTTTCCCTAAAATCAATCAATTTTCAGCCGAAAAGTCCGTCGACACCAGTTTTTTCATATCCTGATTTTCCTTATAAATTCAACACTTTTTAAGCCTTTTTATATATCTCGATTTTTCTTCCTGAGGTCGACGGACTTTTTTTCACATTTCCTCTAAAAAGTGGTGTTTTGAGGTTTAAAATAGATGTTTTTCCATTTTCCACCGCTGAAATTCCCAGTATTTCCAAGGAGTTAAGGTCGACGGACTTTTTTAAGACTTTTTCGTATTTATCAGTTTTCTTACTATTTTTCACAAAGAAAAGTGCCTCCGTTTCAGGCACCTTCCTTTTCCCTTCATCTCACAAAATTTCAAACATTCCAAAGCCTTGCGAATTTTTACTTCCCAGACCTGTCTGATACAGGAAATCAAGATACTTTCTTTCACCGCAAAGTCTGTAAATTCCATACCATGCTGTAATATAACTGC
>UMGN01022815.1_pt1 | contig 10731 bp, 9 predicted proteins | sample 1965281 | NCBI WGS metagenome assembly UMGN01 (sample SAMEA4836073, study PRJEB28245) | human gut metagenome | biome: gut microbiome; material: fecal sample | place: Denmark | collected 2008 | reverse complement strand
GACCCTTGTATTGTGTAATTTACAGAGATTTTTTCACAGGCTCATAAGATACCCTATCAAAAATCGCCTCAGTCTCTCACAGGCTGGGCGATTTTTTTATAGTAATCTTTTGCCAAATCATTTTGTTCTTTCACTATGTACTCTAAACCTGATCTTAAATTAGTGACATACATAGTCTGTATTTTACATATTACTTCTACATACAAGCACATTATTATTTGGTCTAATTTACCTTTATATAACATCAAATAAGAGCGTGTATCTCTTTTAACACACTATTAACAACGTAGCCTTATCAATTCCAATTATTATAAATAAATATGAAATATAGATATTTCTGGAACAACCCCTAACCGACCAGAAACATGTGTAGTTCCGATTCCTGTATTTACGTATATTTTTGTCTTTGAATTTAATTCATACATTCCGCTGACATAATTTTTAGCGAGGTTCGTAGAAGAGATAGCTTTTTGATTAATAGCAGGAATAAAAGGGATATTAACTTGCCCGCCATGACTATGTCCGCTCAACACTAAATCATAAGGGTATTCTTGAAAAAAGTCTGCTGTATCTGGCTCATGTATTAACAGAATATTGTAATTCGAATCATATATCTCTGTAGAATCCGGCATATATACATTTCCCAGCATACTATCATCTAATCCTGTAAATAATATTTTTTTATCTGAATCAGTAGTCACATACCAATTTTCGTTTTTCAGTACAGTAAATCCTGATTGCTCCATAATATTTTCATACTGTCTGGAAGCTCCACCGCCACAATCACGATTCCCCCATACTGCTATTTTATCATATGTTGCATTGATTTTTTGTAGTTCTTTTATGATATTTTCATCGTCATGATACTGCACATAATTATCATACAAATCCCCTGTAAATACAACAACATCTGGATTTTGTTTATTGATATAGTTTACAACCTTATCTAGGTTCTTATAAGTAAAATCCCCTTTTATATGCGTGTCAGAAAATTGAACAACTTTAATAAAATCAGAAGTTTTTTCGTTAAGAGATAATTGATTTGATGTAATACGATACGGTTCGATTTTAAAAGCATAAAACACACAACTTCCAATCAAAATAAGAATTGTAAAAACTGTTCCAAAAAAATTTTTCAAAAATTTTATCATAAAGATTTATCCTTTCCATAGATTATCTTTCTCTTTATAAAAGCTGCTTTTGACATTTATGTTACAAAAAATGTGGCATAAAGAAATATAGCATCTTTAAACCACAATTTTTTTAACTTACAATCTTCCAGTTACTTGCCTTACAAATTGTCAATTTATGCTGGACATCTGTGTCGTTTTGGTCTGATTAACAACAAACTTTACAATTGCACTAACTATTACAGCCACCCATTGTGTCTTGATCCTAAAGCTATAACAAAAATACTAATGTCTAAAATACATCAATGTAGACAAACCCAGACTCTGACCTTCCATATACATGATGTGTCAGACATATTTTTGCATCTTCATCATATCTGAAAGATAACATGTAATTGTAACCATTTGAGACATGTCCATCCATAAATCCAATAGATGGATTTATGAATTAGAGAAGGGATTATCGTCTGATCCACTTATATTTGTTTTAATCTAGAAATTACAATAAATTGATATTAATGTGATTTTTATTTTTTATAAATGTAATAAATTGCTCCTCTGTACCAAAACTAAATTCATCCCCATTAATTACAATCCCTTTATTACCATATCCTAACCAACAAAGATTCCTTTTGATATTACAACAGGTTATGTTCTTCCATTCAACAATGATTCTATCGTACTTTCTTATAATTTCCAGCTTATCGTCATAAAAGTTATAAGTTACTTTCTCTTTATAACTTTTATTAGAACAATTTGAATCTAATTTTAAAAATATTTTCTTAGTATAACTTATTGTCCAATAATATAAAAATATAAAAGTTATTGCAATAAGCGGAATACTATAGCTCAATATGTCTGATCCCATCAAAGTACAAACTACAATTCCAATAAATACTTCAATAATTATAAAGTGACGACTCAGAGCAGCCAATTCCCTTTTTCCATTTTTATTTTCATATTTTAAATTTTGATAATAATATTCTATCACCGCCTCATCATACGATGTATGATTTTGTAAAATGACATCCATTTTAATTTCTTCCTTTCCATACTCTACTCCAATCTTCTCCAGCTAACGTGTTTAATTTAATAAATCTTTTAAAGTCTTCTATGTCTCCGATAACAAAATTTTCTTTTCTTATAAAAATAAGTTGATTAATTACGCGAATCCAGCAATACTCTTTTATGGTACCAATTTCCATAATTTCAATAAAAGACACTATTATTTTCTTACCACTTTCCGGAACTAAAACATTAATCTCGTCTTTTTTTATTGTCATAATTCTTTTTCCCGTTCCATACTGTTTTAGAACAGTTTGCATTTGTATATAAGTTGCTAGTCTCAGATAGATATTATTTACCAATATCACAGCACAAATAAATAATACCATCATAGTCCAAAGCATTTCTCTTCTCATTTTAGTACATAGACAAACTGAAAATATAATCACTGCTCCACAAAAGAATAATATTATCCTTTTGTGCTTTCTATTTTGGGTTTGATAATATAGACAAAAGAGTTCTTTGTTCCACTCATAATGTATTTGAAATAATATATCCATTATGTTTTTCTCCTCAATTTATGTACTAATTATTCTATACCGAAATAATACTCAAAAATATTTTTGCCACATTCTACTGCGTTCCCTGCTGCATACCCATTTACAATTCGCACTGCTACTGCTATTTCTGGATTATCAGCAGGTGCATATCCTATAAACAGACCATGATCCGGTCTATTCTTAACTTCTTGAGCTGTACCTGATTTTCCTGCAACTGATATTGGAAATCCATCAAATATGCCCGTGCTTTGAGCATATAATTCCATACCTGCATGGACTCCTTCCCAGCTTATTTTATCGATTTCAATCTGACTTTCCACTTTCGGTCTTGTTTCTACCCCGTCAATTTTGTCAATTAATGACAATTGGAAACTAGTACCTTCGTTTGCAAGTGTTGTTACATACCTTCCCAATTGGACTGTAGAAAAATTATTTGTTCCTTGTCCGATAGCTGATGGAATAGCATAATTATCAGTTATCTTAGGTTTACTTTCGGTTAACTCAATTCCACTTTTTTTATCTAAATCAAACATTTTCGCGTACTCTTGTATATAGTTTAGTGCCTGTTTATCCGAAAATTCATCATTGTCTATCATTCCTAATCGATATGACACTTCACATAAATAATCATTACATGAATTCTTCAATGCACTATCTACACCGTTAACAGCCCCATGCCCTGCATGGTTCCAGCATTTTAAAGGTGGATCTACTTTATCAAACACCCCATCGCATTCAACCATGGTTGACTCGTCTATTACACCTTCTTCTAGTCCCGCAATAATTGTAACAGGTTTAAATGTTGAGCCAGGTGCTGATAACTGTTGTGTTGCACGATTAAATAAGGGTAATGATGCATTATTATATATTTTATAATAATATTTGTTATCCATTTGGTTTGCTAAACGATTATTATCATATCCCGGATAAGATACACATGCTAGCACTTTTCCTGTTGCAGTATCTGTAACAACTGCTGATCCCGAGCATGGATCTAACGCTAAATCCGCTGGTGTAATTTCAAGTTTCTGTATTTTTTTAATTAACAAATCAAAAGTAGTAATTAACCCTCGATTCCAGTTTTCGTAATCCTCATCTTCAGGATTTAAAAATTGCTGTTCATATAATAGTCTAATGATATCATCTGGCAGTATCTCATCGTTGAGTACCAAGTATTTAAATATTAACTCATCAAACTGGCTATTTCCCTGTAATTCATTTACTATAAAAGAAACCAATGATTCATAAATTTCATCTTTGTTCAAGTATTTTTCTTCTGACGCAATTATATCTGAATTTATGTTTCCATCACCAATTTGGTCATACAAATACTCTTTCATTGATAATTCGCCTTTTTCCCATTTTTCAACTAATTCTTCATTATTGTTCTTGTTATTTATAATGTTCAAATTCTCAATGATAAAACTCTGGTATTCTTGATTTTCAATTCCCAATTCATTATATTTCGTTGACAATTCTCTCAAATCTTTTTCAATACCTTGAACCACTTCACTTTTCTTTTTCAGAAAAATTTGAAAAAACTTTCTTTCTAATTCCGAAGCATCCTCTTCTCTTAATTGTTCTAAATCAATAACGCCATTGTTTAAAAGTGCAATATACACATCATATATTGGAATTTTTATTTCAGTAGTATCATCTATCCCTTTTTTATCAAAAGTTTTTGTATTAATCAGATGTTGCACTAATATATCGGCAATCTTCCTTTCTAATGCTTCATATGTTTTTTTCTGTAATTCAACATCTATGCTTAAATATACGTCTTTTCCTGCTCTCGGTTGCTGTATTACTCCAAGATCTTGTGTCGTTCTCCCTGTATTATCTACATATACTTCCTTTTTCCCATCTGTTCCTTGAAGAACTTGATCTAAATATTGCTCCATTCCAGATTTACCCACTATGGAATTAATGGTTAATTTACTATCATCCCTTTCTTTTAACTCCTCGGATGATATAGTGCCTATGTATCCTAATATAGAGGAACACGCTTCTCCCCCTTCATACACTCGTATTGTATCCTGTTTAATATCAACTCCTGAAATATCATATTGATTTTCCATAATGGCAGCAACAGTTTCATCTGATACATCTTTTGCCACTGTTACTGAAAGATATTTTTGATATGCCTGTAAAGATAATGCATAGCGTATATTTAAAATATCAAGTAGATCACTTTTTTCAAACTGTTGCGGTAACCCATAATCTTTTTTTTCTTTATCTGTATACTTCTTCTCTCCTTGCGCAAAAACACAAAACTTATCTGATAAATAAGAGACTATTTCATCTGCTGTAGAATTTCGTTCCTTAGCTTCCATATCGTCGATGTTCGCTTTTCCATATACATCTGCTTTAAATCTTTGAAGCCAAAAATCATCTACAGAAAATTGGTAATTACCATTTGGATCTATTATAATTTTCAGACTAGTTTCTATGCTATCTCCTTTACTTTTTATAATACGAATCATCTGATAAATTTTTGAATTCATATTCAACTGTCGCTCTCGATCTGAATTATAAGTTTCTTGATCTTCGAATGTAACCGAATTAGCCAACTTATTTGTAGCAAGTGGTTTTCCATTACGATCATAAATATTTCCTCTTGCTCCAGATAGTACAATTTCTCTTTTCGTTTGTAAAATGAAGTTATTTTCGTATTCTTGTCCTTTCACAATCTGTAATTGAAACAACCGTACTATTAAAATCGAGAACATTATAAAAAAAACACTTAACAGGACTAAACCTCTTGGTATTTTTAATTTCTTCATAAATTATTTTCTGAATTTCCAAAGAATCATCTTTGATATACTCCTTTTTAATATTTCGCCCCCACATTTGTAAGATTAAAAACAAAAAAATCATTGCTATTCTAGTTGATCATATAAATAAAAAGCATCATATACATGAAAGGGTTCTGTATTATGATTTCCTTCTGCATTTACTGTTATAGCAATATATTTCCGACCATTAACAATCGCTTCTGAGGCTAAACAAAGCCCTGCCTCATCTGTATACCCTGTTTTTCCTCCCACAATTTCACCCTCATCTAACTCCCATTGATCTCGTAGTTTAAACATACTACTATAAAAAGTAAAACCACTTAAATGCTGGTTTGTCGGCGCAACAAAATAACTTCTTGACTGAAATATATCATTAAAAGTTTGGTTTTTTAATGCATACTGTAAAAGAATTCCTATATCTTTCACTGTAGTATAGTGAGATTCATTATGTAATCCTGTTGCATTCATAAAATGTGTATTATTCATTCCTAAATCTTTAGCTTTCTCATTCATTAGTTCTACAAATGCTTGTTCTGAACCAGCAACATACTCCGCTAAAGCAATTGAACACTCTCCCCCTGAAGGCAAAATGTTTCCATACAATATGTCAATTATTTTTGCATTTTCACCAGGCAGAAAGCCCGCCATTGATGCATTTTGGGCATATAGTTCATTAAATATTTCTGGCTCTAATGTAATAGTTGCTTCCAAATTGTTTATATTTTCAATTGCTAGAATACATGTCATTATTTTCGTTAATGATGCTGGAAATATTTTTTCATCCTGTTGAAATTGAAATATAACTTTACCGTCATCGAGACTGATTACAATTCCAGCACTACTATGTAGCTGGTCTAAATCCAGTTTCCGCTGTTGCGTCTGAATAACTAATGGTTTTACTGTTTCTTCAGATTTTTCTTCTATTTTCTCCCTCTCTTGCGGATTGAAAATTTTTAATAAGACTAACAAACTGATAAGTATTATAAAAAGCAAACTTTCTATTATCCAAATTATCTTTCTATTTTTCTTTTTTATTTTTTTTCTTCTCTTACTCATATATACCTTAATCTTCTTTCTATAACCTGATAACTAAATATTCTTTTACAAAAACCACACGCGTAAGACTTATAGCTAATAAATCTTTTTTATTTTTACATGTGTCATATTTAGAAGTATATATATAACACCACGAATCTTACATACGTAAGACATTTATAATATTACATCCGTAAGATTGGAATGTCAATATATTTTTTTCTATTTCATATTCTACGTGATCATGTTATTTGACATTTTGCAAATTACCTGCATTGATTTTAATTCATCAAATATACCTTAACTTTAAACGAAACATGTCTATAATAATTGAGGGCAGAATCGCAAAAATACGAATCTGCCCTCAATTATTATAGTGCAATGCTTAGATATATAATTTAACTTGTTGAAATTCTTTTTCAATACTCTTCGTATACTGGAATATCTAATTCAATTTTCTGTATTTTATTAGACAAATATTGACAAGTTCCATCGCCATACGGCTTAATGACAATTTCATTTTTAAAAGCACAATCAGTATTCCTATCTGGCCATACAGCATCAACATATAGCGTGAGTGTTCCCTCACTATTATCCAAATAATCTACTACTTCACCAAAAGGGGATGTTCCTCGATAAAAAAAGGTTCCACTATCATAGGTATTACTTTCCATATCATATCCACAATGCTTTCGCAATTCTTCTATTGTAACAGGTAAACAAGCTATCATAACATTTTCATATATTTCTGCTGAAATTCTCCCTGAATCTTTCTTTAATTGTTCACCTGTATGTACCTGATATAAATCCTCAAACAATCTAGGTAATAATATCGTTTCTACATTACTTTCGTCCCAATTTTGAGTAAGAAAATTATAGTTCAAATAGTTAAATACAGAAACATATTGATCAGTTAAAATTCGCAATGTATCCGATAACGGTTTTACACGATAATATTCTTTTAGTGCTGCATGTGCAACAATATACTCATATGAATAGATTAGATATCCTTTAGATGTATATTTTATTTCAGCAATATTATTCGCTGTTCCGTTTGATATTTCAGCTTGTTCTCCTTTTTCCCAAGTAAGAGTCATTGTAAAAGATTGCAACACTTTATTTCGATAAATAAAAGTTTCAGAACGAAAAGAGCCATCATTATTTACCTCATATATTGTAACATCTGTTTCTCTATCCTCTGAATAATCCAGATAAAAGTCTTCCACTTTTTCATAATTTTCCATATTCATATTTTCAGCCACACATACCAAACCATTTTCGCCAAAACGCTTTTTTATCTTTTTTACTTCCTCTCTTGAAATACTCTGATATCCTGTTGTTTGATCAATAATTGGATGATAAATATCCTTACATTGAGTTACTATTTTTAATAATTGATTTCGAAGTTCTTGCTTCTCTTTTTCTGTTAAAATACATTTCGTTTCTTCTCTAATAAATGGATTTTGGATATTCTGTTCTTCTTTTTCTTCTAACTGTTGATATACTTTCCAATTGTCTTCATTACCTTTTTTTTCTTGTATCTTTTCTTTGCAACTGGTCAAAGCATATAATATAATCAATATTGTGAGAAGTATAATCATTATCTTCCACTTTTTCTGCATTTTTTCTTTCTCCTTAATATTACATTTGTAAGACAAAATATAATATTATATGTATATAACTATAAAGTCAAGATTATTAGTATAAATTCAAAATTTAGATATTCTGAATACAAAAATTTAAAGTTCTATATATTTTAAGTAAAAATCTATAGTCAATTTATACGCCTTTTAATTTCCCTGTCTACAATTTTTTAATCACTAAATTTTTCCTTATGCCACAAATAATTGCGTAAAGGAAAAGATATCAGTCAAAACAATCTCCATTTAAAGATTTTTAAAAAAAATTTATAAAAACACTACTTTAACAACAGACTTGTGAAATATTATACTCCACAAGTCTGCCTGTTTCCTTTTATTATGTTTATTAAGTGCCTGTATAAAATAGCACTTCTTATTCTCTTTATTTAAATAATCCCATATCCAAGAATAGTTGCACTTCCAACAGAATATGAATGTTTCCAAACCCCTCGGACATTATTACCACCAATGTTAGTATAGTGGTTCCGCTACTTCTGCTTGTGTGTATCCTTTTCTAGCTCTTGCGTATTTAACATTTCTTCCTAATTTTATCCAATCCATACATTCACCTTCCTTTAGTTCATAATTTTATAAATAATCGCTTCTGTTAGGAATGTATTGAAAAGATATATAGTATCTATATAGTTTAATTATTTCCCGAAATACAAAACTTTATAAATTATCTTGTTCTTCTATGATCTTTTTAAAAATTCTTTTTTTACACCTATTAACATATTGCCTGGAAATATTAAGTCTGTTTGCAATATCTGTATCAGAAATTTCTTCCAAAATACAGCATTTCATTATTTCTTTTTGTAAATCTGATTTGCACTCTGCTCCGGATATCATATCTATAAAAAACTCAATTTCTGAGTAATAATTTTTACTGTCTACTATATTCAGTATCAAAAGCTCGCTATTTCCGAGTATTTCTATTTTTAACGCTTTCCATGATCTATACATTTCATAAAATCTATTTCTTATCGCATTTGCAAAATATTGTACACATTGTCCCTCATTTTCAATTTTTTTAATTTTATGTATAGATTCTAAGAGTGCTAAACACAGCTCTTGCTGCATATCTTCATATTCTGCTAAATAACTATTTTTTGCATATTTGTTAATAAGCGGCTGCATATATCGCACTATTTCTAATATTGCGTCCGCATCTCCTTTTTCTTTTGCTACCTTTACCAGTTCCAACATCGTTCTCTGCTTAACTTGATCCATAGTAATTGCCCCCTTTTTCTTTAAAAAGAACTAATTACTATGGATAGAACTTTGATTTCTCAATTGGCTCTTTATTGTGCATAATTGGATGCTTTTTCCTGTTTTTAATATTTTTATCGCCATTATGCACACATCCCCCCCTTATTGTATACGCTTTTTTCACTATACTTTAATATATCAGAATTCATTGCAATAGCATAATTACGCTTTTCATACATAACTACTTAAACTTCTTCAGGCTTTCTTTTCTGTAACAAATATGCCCTCTGATAATTCTTCATTTCATCCACTGATCGGAACATCAATCTTTTGATCTGCTCTTCTGTCAATCCCTTTTCCAGGCACTCGACAATCATTTCTTTCTGCTCTTGGCTTAGCTGATCCGCATACCGCTCCATACATTCCAAAATGCTGCCCGACAGATCATATTGCTGTACCTCTGAAAGTCTTTTCTTTTCCTCCAAATCCTGAAAAAATATAACATCCTCCGGAACGGATGACTGCGCCATTTCGCCTGTTCGCCTGACAAATTCTGCCCGTTCTTTTCTTGCCTGCAGAAACTGTGCTTCAATCTCCTGTTCGGTTGGCTTTGGATGCTTTCGAAAATTCAAATATAAAAAGGCTTCCCGGTCAATCTCCCGGTAGTAGATCCCCTCTTCTTTTTTGGCCATCTCCTGATAGGCATCCCGTTCTTCCCGATTCAAAAACTGGATCTGCTTTTTCGGTTCCAATGTAAAGTATGTCCGTTGTTCCTCATCAAAAACCACGTTCACCGGATGATGATATCCCGTCTTCCCTGCCAATTGTTCCATTTGCTTCCACTCCGGAGTCTGAAATGGGATTGCCTTTTCATCGAAAATTGGATACTGACCTTCAATGAAGATCAGACAATGTTTTCGACTCATTCGTTTAACTGCCGCAGGAGTCATCAGACTTCTTCCCAGTTTCTGATTTTGAATATTGGAGTTTCCATGTGCCCCAAATGTCCGCCCATCGTTCCGAACGTCAATGGTCATCTCCCCCAGCAGCTCCGAAATATATTTATGGGTACTTTTAGCTCCTGGACCCGATCCCATATAGATGGTAATGGCACAGTTCTCCACAAAGATTTCCCACTTATCCTGTTGAAACAAGGCTTTGATCTGCGCAATGGATTGCAAAATAGGGACAATAGACATATTCCTTCCCCGGATCGTTCCCATCAAAGATTCCGTTTTACTTGGTTTTGGTCCTGCATAAAATTCATCCGCCCACAGCCTGACATGAATGGGCAATGCCCCTCCACATTCATGATCTGCCGTATGGATCAGCACATCAAACATGGTGGTATAAAACA
>UMGN01000209.1_pt1 | contig 10930 bp, 6 predicted proteins | sample 1965281 | NCBI WGS metagenome assembly UMGN01 (sample SAMEA4836073, study PRJEB28245) | human gut metagenome | biome: gut microbiome; material: fecal sample | place: Denmark | collected 2008 | reverse complement strand
GATGGGTCTGTACGCTTGTGGCAATGAAATTCTGTAAGCTCGACAAAGCGGAAATGGTGGAAGTCCAGAAACGGATCGCCGCGAAGAAAGAGGCTCTGAAAGCAGAAGAATAAAGAGAAAAGAAAACGAAAAAATATAATGAAAAACGAAAATTTGAAAGCATGGAAAATAGAAAAGATTTAAAATAGGAGAAAAAGGACAGCAGGAGGATTTTGAAAATGAAATCATATTATTGTAATCCGATCAACGTTCCGTATCGGTATCAGTTTAACATGGATCCGAGATCGAACGGAAAACTGCAGATCGGCCGGGAGGCAGCAGATCCGTCCATGATCTTATTTCAGGGAAAATACTATATGTTCGTGTCGATGAATCTTTCGGTGTGGGTATCCGAAGATCTTGTGAACTGGGAGCCGCACAGGCTCCCGGAAAATCTGCCGCTTTACGATTATGCGCCGGATGCCAGAGTGTGCGGAGATTATGTATATTTTTGTGCGTCAAAGCGTGGGGAGAACTGCAATTATTATCGGACGAAAGATATTATAAACGGTCCTTACGAGGAAATTCCGGGGACGTTTGATTTCTGGGATCCGAATCTGTTCTTTGACGAGGACGGAAGCATCTATTTCTACTGGGGATGTTCCAATGCAACGCCGGTCTGGGGCGTGGAACTGGATCCGGAGACGATGAAGCCGAAAACCGAGTGGAAAGAATTGCTGTTCGGAGACGGTTATGTGCGTGGATTTGAGCGGATGGGGGTGGATAACTGTGAATTTCCGCGAGGTGAGGCAGAAGTGGAGAAGATGTTACAGGGATTTGTTCAGCAAAGCGGCGTGCCTTTGGAGCAGATTCCGAAAGCATACCATCAGGCGATCCGTGGGATGTTTACAAGGAAACCGTTTATCGAGGGACCGTGGATGGACAAATACAACGGAAAATATTATCTGCAGTACGCATGTCCGGGTACGGAGTACAATACATATGCGGACGGCGTCTATATTGGCGATACGCCGCTCGGACCGTTTACACTTGCGAAAAACAATCCGTACTCCTATCATCCGGGTGGATTTATGCCGGGAGCCGGACATGGCTCGACGATGTGGGACAGAAATGGAAATCTCTGGCATACCGCGACGATGCGGATCAGCATGAATCATCAGTTTGAGCGGAGAGTCGGTCTTTGGAAATCCGGATTCGATGCGGACGGAGAACTGTTCTGCAACCAGAATTACGGGGACTGGCCGATTGCCGTGGAAGACGGAACAACCGATCCGTGGAGCGAGCCGGAGTGGGTTCTTCTGAATTACGGCAAACCTGCCAGGGCATCTTCATTTGCAGACGGAAAAGAACCGGAAAAGGCGTTCAACGAGGATGCGCAGACCTGGTGGAGAGCGGCGGGAAAACAGGGCGAATGGCTGGAGACCGATCTGGAACAGGAGATGGACGTGCGCGCGGTGCAGATTAATTTTGCGGACGATGTGCTCCCGATCAAGTCACCAGGGGATATTCAGGGGTCGCAGACACAGCCGCGTTATATTGAGGAACAAAAGCATGTGACAAGATGGAAACTGGAGGGCTCTCTGGATGGAAATACATATTTTATGATCGAAGATAAATCCGAAGCGGAGACCGACCTGCCTCATGATTTTGTCGTGCGGGAACAGGGAATACGTGTCCGGTATCTGCGCCTTACGATCGTGGAAATTCCGTATGGGGTTGAACCGTGTATCTCCGGACTTCGTGTATTCGGGATCGGAGACGGAAAGAAGCCGGAGCCTGTCGAGTATCAGGCAAAGAAGAGCGCGGATGGTCTGGATCTGCTCGTGTCCATCGAGGAGACGACAGATGCAGTCGGCTATAATATTTTGTGGGGACATGAAGAAGAAAAACTGTATCACAGCTATCAGATTTACCGGGATGTGGAAAATCTGCGAAATGGCAAGACGGGAACGATCAAGAAACGGATCGGGGCGCTTGTCAAAGGGCAGGAGTATTTTGTGCGCGTAGATTCGTACAATGAAAATGGAATCACGCATGGAACCATGACTCGTTGTTCCGAATAAAGAAATGGTCCGTGTACAAAATGCAGCTGCTTTTGTGCACGGATCATATGCTGTTGGGCGGCGGTATGACATCATGGTATGAGGTAGCAGAAAAGAGAGGATAAACGATGAGACAGACGATGAATGAAAACTGGAAATTTGTAAAATATGCGGAGAATATGTCCGAGGCAGTCGGGGCGGCAGGCGAGCATGTGGATTTGCCGCACACATGGAACGCGGCGGACGGTCAGGACGGCGGCAACGATTATTACCGCGGCATCTGTTGGTATGTGAAAGAGCTGGGAAATATAGTAAAATCCGGGGATGAAGAAATTTATCTGGAGATCCCGGGCGCGGCGATGATCGGCGAAGTATATTTGAACGGTGAGAAGTTATACCGTCATGAGGGTGGTTACTCGCTGTTCCGAGTCAATCTGACCGAAAAACTGCAGGAAAAAAATGTGATCGCGGTTTCGGTGGACAACAGAGACAATACGGTGTGCTATCCGCAGAAAGCAGATTTTACATTTTACGGCGGACTTTACCGGGGCGTAAATCTGCTGAGAGTACCGCGGGAGCATTTTGCGCTGGACTACTGCGGAACATCGGGAATCAAGGTGACAGCGGAAACGGATCCGGAGACAAAGACGGCGAGGACGGTGGTGGAAGTATGGACGGCGGGAGATCCAAAAACCGTAACGATTTCCGTGACCGGACAGGCGGACAAAGTGGTGGCGGTTACAGAGAATTATGCAAAAGCCATCTTTGAAATGGAGGACGTCCGTCTTTGGGACGGATTGAATGATCCGTATCTGTATGAGGCGAAAGCAGTTCTGGAAAATGGGGAGACGATACAGGCAAGATTTGGCTGTCGTAAATTTGAGATCGATCCGCAGAAAGGCTTTTTGCTGAACGGTCGGAGTTATCCTCTGCGTGGTGTGAGCCGTCATCAGGACATGGCGGGAGTGGGAAATGCATTGACGATCGAAGACCACAGAAGAGATATGGAGATCATCCGGGAGATCGGAGCAAATACGCTTCGTCTGGCGCATTATCAGCATGCGCAGGAATTTTACGATCTGTGCGACGAGAACGGACTGGTCGTGTGGGCGGAGATCCCGTATATCACGATGCACATGAAAGACGGACGCGCCAATACGCTGTCCCAGATGGAAGAACTGGTTGTGCAGAATTACAATCATCCGTGTATCTGCTGTTGGGGATTGTCCAATGAGATCACGGCGGCGAGCGCAGTCAACGAAGATCTGCTGGAAAATCATCGTCAGCTGAACGAACTCTGCCACCGTCTGGATCCGACGCGTCCGACAACAATGGCAAACGTATTTATGTTGGAGATTGACAGTCCGATCTTGGAAATACCGGATGTGAACAGTTATAATCTGTATTTTGGATGGTATCTCGGAGATCTGGAGCAGAACGAGGAATTTTTCGACGAGTATCACGAGAAATATCCAAATCGTGCGATCGGATTTTCCGAGTACGGTGCAGACGCCAATCCGCAGTACCAATCCGCATCACCGGAAAAGGGAGACTACACGGAAAGTTATCAGGCAGTCTACCATGAACATATGCTGAATATGATTGAAGAGCGTCCGTGGCTGTGGGCGACCCACGTGTGGAATATGTTTGATTTTGCGGCGGACGGAAGAGATGAGGGAGGAAAGCACGGCGAGAACCAGAAAGGTCTTGTGACGATGGACCGGAAGCTGAAAAAAGACGCGTTTTATCTGTACAAAGCAGCTTGGAATCGGGAAGACGCATTTGTACATCTGTGCGGAAAACGTTATGCGGATCGGACGGAAAACGTCACCGAGATCAAAGTGTATTCCAATCAGCCGGAGGTGACTCTTTTTGTAGACGGAAGAAAATATGAGACAAAGACGGGCAGGACGGTGTTTGCGTTCCATCTGCCGATCAGCGGCGAACATCAGATCGAGGCGAGATACGGCGAAGTTTCCGATGTGATGGAGATCCGGAAAGTTGAGGAAGAGAATCCGGCATACCGGATGAAAAAAGAGAAGCCGGTATCCAACTGGTTTGACGCGGATTCTTATGATGAGAGCTGTTATTCGGTATTCGATAAGTTCAGCGAGCTTCAGAAAAATCCGGAAGCGGCGGCAGTGATGATGCGGCTGATGGAACAGGGCGCAAAGAGCCGCGGTGATGTTGCCGAAGCCGTTACGGGCAATCCGGCGCTGATCCGTATGATGGGAAGAATGACCGTGGAAAGTCTTTTAAACCAGGCAGGTGCCGATGAGGAGAACATCAAGCAGGTGAACCGCATTTTGCAGGGTATCAAGAAAGCGTGAAAATGCGACCCCAAAATGCAGAAAGTATGATGCGGGAAATTTAGCGGAAAGGAAAATCAAGATGAGTGAGAAAGTAAAAGCATTATTGAGTGGAAAGGGCGGAAATTATATTTTTCCGTTTTTCTGGCAGCACGGCGAGACGGAAGAAGTGTTGCGGACTTATATGCGGGTGATCCACGAAGCAAATATCGGGGCGGTCTGCGTGGAGAGCAGACCCCATCCGGATTTTTGCGGAGAGCAGTGGTGGCATGATATGGATATCATTTTGGAAGAGGCAAAGAAATACGGGATGAAAGTGTGGATCCTGGACGACAGTCATTTTCCGACCGGATATGCCAACGGGGCGATGAAAGATCAGCCGATCGAGTTATATCGTCAGAGTATCACATGCAGACAATACAAGGGAACATGCAAAGAGACGATCACGATCCCGAAAGCGGAACTGGAGGTGGCGGAGCCGTTTGAGCCGAATATGATGGAGAAAATGATGACGCATAATTCGGCGGACGGCGCGACAAAACAGTTTGCAGATGACCGGATGCTCGGGGTGTATGCGATCCGTCAGGACGGCGAGGACGGATTTACGAACAAAGAAAACCGGATCGATCTTTCAGGAATGGTCACGGAGGAGGGCGTGACATTTCAGGTTCCCGAGGGAAACTGGAAGATTTATGTGACGCAGCTGACGCGCAACAGAGGACCTCATCGAGATTACATCAATATGATGGACAAAGCTTCCTGTAAAGTGCAGATCGAGGCGGTGTATGAGCCTCACTGGGCGCATTACAAAGAGGAATTCGGAAGGACGATCGCCGGATTTTTCTCGGATGAGCCGGAACTTGGGAACGGACATCTCTACGATCAGGATAACGGACTGGGATGCTCTCCGGCAATGGACTATCCGTGGAGCCGGGAATTGGAAGCGCGGCTGAAAGAAGAACTGGGAGAGGATTTTGCAGGACAGCTTGCCCTGTTGTGGGAGCAGGATGCCGATGCTGCCGAGACGGCAAGAGTCCGTTATGCGTATATGGATCAGGTGTCCAGGCTTGTGGAGGAAGATTTTTCCCGCCCGATCGGAGAATGGTGCCGGGCGCACGGCGTTCGGTATATCGGACATTTGATCGAGGACAATAACCACGCGTCGAAAACCGGATCGTCGCTGGGACATTTCTTCCGCGGACTTGCCGGACAGGATATGGGAGGAATCGACGACATCGGAGGACAGGTCATGCCGGGGCAGGAAGATGTGGACTTAAACATGCCGCCGTTTCGGAGCAGGAACGGTTCGTTTTATCATTACGGTCTCGGAAAACTGGGAAGTTCCGCGGCGGCGATCGAACCGCTGAAAAACGGTGATTCCATGTGTGAGATTTTCGGCGCTTACGGATGGGCAGAGGGCGTGCGTCTGGAAAAATATCTGCTGGATCATTTTATGGTGCGCGGGATCAATCATTTTGTGCCTCATGCATTTTCGGGGAAAGACTATCCGGATCCGGACTGCCCGCCACATTTTTATGCGCACGGAAATAATCCGCAGTACCGGCATTTCGGCGCATTGATGACATATGGAAACCGGGTGCTGGAACTGATCAACGGCGGACGGCATATTGCGCCGGCGGCAATCCTTTACCACGGAGAAAGCGACTGGATGGGGGAGACGATGGCTTCCGATATTGTCGGACATCGGCTTTATGATAATCAGATCGATTACGATTACATTCCGCAGGATGTATTTCTGGATGACAACGCATATAATATGGAAATCTCCGAGGGGACGTTCCGTGTGAATACGCAGGAGTATAAAGCGCTGATCGTTCCGAAGCTGCAGTTTGTGACGCCGCATATGAAAGAGGCGGTGAAAAAACTGCAGGCGGCACATTTTCCGGTTTATTTTATCGATGGTCTGCCGGACGGTGTAGACGGCGAAGTCGTACCGCTTACGGACATTGCGCCGCTGCTTCGCAGACAGGGGGCGGCGGAACTTTCGATCGCACCGGAAAATGAGCGGGTACGTTATTATCACTATGAACATCGGGACGGAAGCGCGGTATATCTGTTCGTCAACGAGGGGGACAAGGTCTATGAGGGAAGCGCTACGATCCCGGACAAACGAGCGTGCTGTGTATATGATGCGTGGGAAAATACCGTATACGGAGCGGATGCGGTATGGGATGCAGACGCGGGACAGACGGCAGTACCGCTTACGCTGGAGCCATTGAAAAGTCAGCTTTTCATTTTCGACAAAAAAGAACATGTGGAGGAACTTTTGAAACAGGAGAAGCGTCCGGTGATTGCTTCCGGAGAACCGATCAAACTAACTGAGACATGGAAACGGAGTATTTGCAGAAGTATCGAGTATCCGAACTTCGGGGAGAAAAAAGAAATCACACTGCCGGATCTTCTGCACGAGGAAGAACCGTATTTCTCAGGTTTCGTACGCTATGAGAATCGTTTTGAAGCGAAAGCGGGCGGACAGTATGTGCTGGAGATCAGTGACGCGCATGAGGGCGTGGAAGTATTCGTGAACGGAACAAGTCTCGGAATCCAGATCGTTCCGACATACCGTTATGATCTGAGTCCTGCTGTGCGGGACGGTGAAAATGAGCTTATGATCGAAGTAGCTACGACATTGGAACGTGAGACGGCGAAATTCCCGAACCCGTATGCAAAATATATCGGTCAGGATGTAACGCCGACAAGCAAGTCAGGAATCAGTGGATCGGTGAAGATTTACAGATCAGATTGCTGATCACAGCTCAGGAGACAATGATTTATACGCCGGCTTTTGACGTTGGGAGAGAAATGTGATAAGTTTATAGGCATGAGTAGTTCAGAAAACATTTGAAAATGCAGGAGGCTGACATGCAGACATCAACAGATTTAAAAAATTTATTAAAGCGGATCGATCACAAAGGTTATCCGGCGTATAAGGACACAAAAGGAATGTACCAGTTTCCGGGGTATGTGCTTTCCATCGACCATGTGCAGGGAGACCCGTTCGCTTCCCCGTCGAAAGTGAGCGTACATGTGAAAGGCGCGGCTGCCGGATTTCCGAAAGAGTTGTATTGCGGAGACTGCCAGCGCATCGCGTTGCAGGACAATCTGACAAGACGTTTTGGGATGCTTGCCGGAAAGCATGCGTTTCAGGCGAAAGGTTCCGGGAAGAGCGGGCTGATCTCCGTGAGCCGCTGCGGGCAGGAAGTGTTGGAGAGGACTGCCTGCCGGATCGACGAAAAAAGCGGGGATGTGGTACTGCGCATGGAGATTGGTTTTCCGGCAAATGGTCGGACGATCAATGCCCGGGAACTGGAAAAGATCTTATTTGACTACGTGCCGGAATGCGTGGAGAACGCCCTGTTTTATAAGAAACGGGATGCGAAAAAGCTGCGCCAGGTGATCGATCTGGCGGAGGATCAGGCTTATATCCGGGAACAGTTGAAAGAACGGGGACTCGTCGCATTTGTGGCAAATGGTTCGATCCTCCCGAGAGAATCCGGCGTGTCGGCAAAACCGATGCGCGGCGCGGTCGCGTTTGTTTCTCCGAAAGAGATGGAAGTGACGTTGGATCTGCCTCATAAAGGAACGCTTTCAGGGATGGGGATCCGGAAAGGGATCACGCTGATCGTCGGCGGAGGGTACCATGGAAAATCTACGCTTCTAAAGGCACTGGAACTGGGCGTATATGATCATATTGCCGGAGACGGAAGAGAATATGTGATCACCGATGCGACGGCGGTAAAACTGCGCGCCGAAGACGGAAGAAGCATCAAACAGGCGGATATTTCGATGTTCATCAATGATCTGCCGAACGGAAAAGACACCCGGACATTCTGCACGGAGGATGCCAGCGGAAGCACTTCTCAGGCGGCGAATGTGATCGAGAGTATGGAAGCCGGGGCGAAAGCGCTTCTGATCGACGAAGATACAAGCGCAACGAATTTTATGATCCGCGACGAGTTGATGCAGCGTGTGATCCACCGGGAAATGGAACCGATCACGCCGTTTATCGAACGGATCCGGGAACTGTATGAGCAGTACGATATTTCAACGGTGATCGTTGCCGGAAGTTCGGGGGCATATTTCCATATTGCGGACACGATTGTTCAGATGGACAAATATGTGCCAAAAGAGATCACAGATCCGGCAAAGCGGGAGGCGGAGAATTTTCCGGCGCTGAGCGGTCCGGAAGAACCGGCGGGACATCCGCGTTTTGAACGGCGTCCGCGGCAGAGCCGGGGATTCGGAAGTCAGGACCGGATCAAGATGAAGACGATGGGGCAGGAAGCCGTGCAGATCAATCGGGAGACCGTAGATCTTCGCTATGTGGAGCAGATTGTGGACAGCGAACAGGTAACGGCGCTTGGATATTGCCTGAAATACGCTCAGCAGCATGTGTTTAACGGCAAGCTGACGATGCAGGAAGCGGTCGACAGGCTGGAAGAGAAGATAGAAAAAGAGGGACTTGCCGGTCTGTGTGAGAGCCGGAGCAGCGTAGCGGCGATGGCAGCGCCGAGACGGCAGGAGATCTTTGCATGCCTGAACCGGTATCGTGGGCTGATGGTGTAGGAAAGAGGGGAGACGATTGAATGTGCCGACAGGCATGTTCAATCGTCTCTTCTTTATAGGGGGTGTCCAGCGAAGCTGAACCGCACTTTGTATTTGGGACAATTTTGTGCAAAATGTCATCTTGTATCTTTTCAAATCTCGTGATAAATTAAATACACTCACGGAAGTTCTGTCCGTGGAAACTGCGAATCGGCGGGAACGCCATCCGGGGGATTCACCCCAAGCAACCGATTTTGAAAACAAAAAAGTGTACAAAAGAATCGTGTGGATTCTACTGGGGAGGACTTGAACGGTACAGAAATTTTTCGTATACTGAAAAAAAGATTCTGAGAAAATCTGAGAGGTGTCATAAGTCTGAACCAGAGAAAGAGAGAGGAGACTTATGGCAGGAAAAGCGAACAAAAAATATAGCGTCAATGTACAAGGGGGAAAACGGTTGATGAAGAGCAAATTTAAGCCTCTTTGTTGTTACTTTCACTCCGCGTACGTCTCTGTACGTGTCGTTCAAGTGCCTAAAAGAGGCTTAAATTTGTCTCTTCTCGACTCGCAGACGCTATTCAAAGTGTTTTAAATTTATGTAAACAGGCGTGCTTCATAAGATGATAAGCGGTGGATCATTTATGAAATATCGCCTGTTTTATAGGTTCATTTATTATTACTTATAACTGTATCAAAAAGAAGACCAGCACGCTCAAAGAGATCGTTACCAGCCCCATTACAATGAACATCGTGGAAGTAAAACCTCCTGAAAACGGTCGTTCCACATAACACTTTTCTGGATTGTCCGGATTATAATAAACGGTCATTTTACTGCCGATCGGCCATAATTGCTCAGCGAGCTGGCGTAAATTTGCGAGTGGTCCGATTTTTATATGCAGCCAGCCTTTGTCATCTTCATAGGCTTTTGATTGTACATGGATAGGAAAGCCGGATATTCTTATTACCTTGACCCCGCGAAATTGTTTCTTAGTCTGATAATTGTTTCCATCCACTATGTATTCGATGATCGGATACATTTTTCCCTGACCGGGAAATCGGTGTCCTGTAACAACGCCGTTGGTCTGACGTGTACATAATTTATTCTTGCGACTGATGACAACAACCATTATAATACCGACGAAAACGAAGATTGCCCCAAGTCCGCCAACGATTCCTAATTCTAACCATGCGATTTGTAATTCAGACATAGCGGTCTCCTTTGTAAAAATCAAATTATTTTGGGTATATTATAGCACGTCATTTTCCGTTCCGTCATTTCTTTTCTGTCTAAAATAAATCACCCGAAATAAATTGTCGAAAATGAACCGCTGTTTTCTCGTCAGAAAATCCTCACATTTCCAACACAGAAACTTCACAGTCAACTGGTATTTTTTTCTTGTGCTGTCCGGGGGAGTCTGCCGGGATGAATTTTATGCATTCGGCGGATCGGACTTGCATAGCATGCAAACAGGAACAATTTGACAGGGAGGTATGGACTTGATCGAAGTAAAGCAGTTAGTAAAGAAATATGGCGATCATCTTGCCGTAGATCACCTGGACTTTCAGATGGAAGCGGGAAAGATCTACGGTTTTTTGGGACCAAACGGCGCGGGAAAATCGACGACAATGAATATCATGACCGGATATCTCGGCGCGACGTCGGGGGAAGTGATCGTCGATGGACATGATATTTTAAAGGAGCCGGAGGAGGCGAAGAAGCATATCGGATATCTTCCGGAGATCCCGCCTCTGTATACCGATATGACGGTGATGGAATATTTGAAATTTGCGGCAGAATTAAAAGGAATCCCAAAAGAACAGCGGGAAGATGCATTGGAGGAGGCGATGCAGCTCACAAAACTTTCGGAAGTGGGACATCGTCTGATCAAGAACTTGTCGAAAGGTTATCGGCAGAGAGTCGGATTTGCGCAGGCGATCCTGGGATTTCCGGATATCATCATTCTGGACGAACCGACGGTCGGACTGGATCCGAAACAGATCATTGAGATCCGC
>UMGN01024409.1_pt1 | contig 11125 bp, 17 predicted proteins | sample 1965281 | NCBI WGS metagenome assembly UMGN01 (sample SAMEA4836073, study PRJEB28245) | human gut metagenome | biome: gut microbiome; material: fecal sample | place: Denmark | collected 2008 | reverse complement strand
CATTTGTATCATATATCTGCTTATAAAGACACCTATATGAGAGAGTCCCAATTTGCCCAGTTCTTAGGAAGATGCAGGTTATATCAGTTCCTTCCTTTAGACCTAAAGAAGAAGTTACCACAGATGCTGATGACTGATACTCAGATAGGATTAGTAGCAAAGGCTTACTATAATGATGATAACTTTAGTACCATAATGGATAGTAGAGAAATCAGCATGTGGAATGTGTACAACTTGCTTACAGGTGCTAATAAAAGTAGTTACATTGATAACTTCTTGGACAGGTCACTTAATGCTACTCAATTTGCAGAAGGACTTAATATGGCTCTCTATGGTGAAAATGCTTATTCATGGTTCATTAACTAGTGCATCTTATGGATAGTATTATGAATGTAGCAGAGGTGCATTTGAGCTACAAAAGTAGTGTCAAATCATCAGCTAGATACAAGATTAAAAGCTCACAAGATGCCTTTGAACTACTGATAAAGCACTTCCCTGATGATACAATTGAATATAGGGAAAGCTTTAAAGTAGTGCTACTTAATCAGTCCAATAGAGTAATGGGTATAGTGCCTATTTCAGAAGGAGGAATCTCTGCAACTTATGTAGATGTAAGGCTTATATTACAAGCTGCATTACTTTCAAATGCTGTACAGGTGATATTGGTACATAATCATCCTTCTGGAAGCATTAAACCCAGCACTCAGGATGATGCTTTAACTGAAAGAGTTAAGAAGGCAGCAGAACTCATAGAGATTCATGTGGCAGACCACATTATCCTAAGTCCTGAGGAAAAATACTACTCCTATTATGATGAAGGAAAGCTATAAAACTAACCTTCTAAGGTCTACATTACCCTACCTTCTATTAAATCCATCCCCCTCTACTGTTATTATACCATTATGATGGGAAATTTCTGTTTTCTCACTTTCTTGCATATTATATGTAGCAAAGTAAGTGATGCCGAATGACATATCAGAGGACAGGTTAATAGAGGTTGACTGCCTCTTCTTATATAGGTTAAGGGTATCTGATTACAGGGTATAGAGAGGTACTGCTATAATAAGTTAACCACTTGAGGTTCGGTGAAGTATGTAAACATGAACTATATCAGTAGTTAGTAAGTTGGATTAAATCAAAAATTGATTAAAGTATGTATGAGATAATTTTGATTGTGGTATGCATTATCATACCAAGTTTTATACTAAAGAACTAGGAGGTTATATGCCTTTTACTATGTGTTTTATTGTTGTTGATAGCCCTAGTTCTTCAATGGACTGGGGCTTTAATTATTGTGTATATTATGACAGCATTTGATTTGATATTACAGTGGTTTATATTAATAGTTATTGGTGCTCTATTTATCAATTGGGCATACAGAAAGTGAATAATAAAACCTACCTTTGTGCAATAAGGATATAAGCCTACACCTATGGTACTAATATGCCTTGAAGCCTATTAAATTATGACCATCAGATGATGAATTATTATTGGAAAGTTCTATCTTTGCAGCAGTATGAATTAAATGACAACTAATGAAATAGAAGTTTAACTAAGACATATTAGAAAAGAAGTGTTTGCTTCTTGCTTGATGTTATCAGAGAAATCGCCAATTTCAATCAGATATAACCATCAAAAGCAGGTTAGTGAATGCTCATACCATATAGGTGTGGGCTTTCCTTATTTGCATGGTTATAGGTGTTTGGCGATACCTTCTGATAAGCAACTAAGGTTAGGCTCACACCTTCTTTTGTAGTATGGCTACAAAAGAAAATGATTATGGAAATATTAAACTTGTTCAGAAGAAGAATTAAAGACCCTGAACTGTGTAGGTTACGAGACTTACTGACTGTTGCCTATGCAAGTGGAGAGATGACAGCAAAAGAAAGAAGCACTATTCTAGAAATAGCAGCAAAGCACAACATTAGTAGTAGCAAGTTTTATCAAATGATTAAAATAAGCCCTGACAGTGTGCAAGATGCTTACCCTATTACTCAAAAGGAGAAGGATGAATATATGCTTGAGTTAGTTTATCTAATGGAGGTAAATGGCAGACATACAATGAGAGCAGTAAACTATGTTGAATATATTGCCAATAAGATTGGCTATACTCCTCAAGATGTACACGAGATAATAGAAGTAGTTACCTCTAGTCCTTTTCACAGTTCACCTCAAAAGAAGCCCAACAAATGGCATATTAAGTCAACCAGAGACTTCACTCAAGAAGAGATTGATGCAGTCAGCCAAGCAGTTGTGGTATCAAGTCAGTATGGCAATAGTGTTCAGTTCACTATGGTTAGTGGTGGAGTGACCTATATACCATTATCACAGGATAGTGATTCAGTTGCAGGTGAGATTGTTGATATATCTAAAGCTAAATTACTCACCTTAGAAAAGACTGGTGAGTCTGACATTTATAGAGTGCAGATTTAGTATTAATCAGGGACTAGGTTATTCCCCCTAACCTTATTGCTTTATGAAGTAGACAGTATACTAGTGCTGATAGCAATGGCTTTATGTTTACCAGCTTTCTGGAAAAACTTACTAGGAGTATCAACCATCTTTATTATAGGTAATATAGTTGAAATGTATAATAGCAATCCACTTAAAGAAATCATTATGACATGATAAGTTTAAAGAGCTAAACAGCAAAAGATATGAAAAAGATATTATATGATTTAGGTTTACTTCTATTGGGAGTAAGTAGTTGGAGTATTACATGGACATGGCTAGAGTGGACATTTGTAGTAGTCAGACATAGAGCAACTATTCTTACAGTTGGTAATATACTCATTTATAAATGTAGATAGCCAATGCACTACTCCTTATATTATGGATTAAACAGCACCAGACTTCCCATTATATTAGTTGATGTTAAAGGTGAATACCTTTGCTTCATCTTAGATACTGGAAGCACCTGTAGCTTGATAGACAGCACTGTAGTTGAATATTTCAAGGATATAGTAGAGCTTGTTGGAGACTACCATGTCAGTGGAATAGAAGGAACTAAGCATAAGGTAGATATGATTACTCTACCTTTCATTTTTGAGGGTCAGGTATATAAGCCCAAGTTCTGTGTAAAACCTTTACTAGATGCCTTTAGTGGCATTGAAAAAGAGAGTGGCATACAAGTACATGGGTTACTCGGTACTGACTTCTTACTGGAAAACCAGTGGATAATTAGCTTTAACAATTTAACCCTATCCGTATGATTTACATTTATTTACTATTAACCCTCTTTGGTGCTGCTAACACAACTACTAAAGAATGGGAAAAGTCAACTTACAACTACACGCCTATATTCTACACTATGCTTTACAAAATAGTAGGAATATTAAGTTTCATAGTAGCTATCATTGCTTTGATAGTGGCTTGTACTCAAGAATGGTGGTATCCCATAGGCATGGTTATAGCTTCAATCATTATCAATAGGATAATGCTACCCATATTTAACTCATTAGGAATGAGGCACATGATTAATCTATTGAGTTTAGTTGCAATACCAGTCTTGGCTATAATATTACTATGCTCTATTTCTTAGCTTTATACACTATGAGATATGAACCTCATGGAGAAGTAGACTTGGAAGACCAGTGGATTAATCCTTGGTTTAACTTGATAGGATGGATGATTATCATTCTATGCATCTGGTACAACCATAGTCATCTTATTAAAGAGATGACCTATAGGCAACCTGAATACTCTTGGGAAAAGCCTATCAAGGTAAAGATGGCCCTAATCAAGAAGTGCATCATCATCTTTAAGTGTTTGTTTATTGACATTATTCATAACCCTTACACTAGTCTTGGATGTTTTGCCTTCATGTTATATCTATTAATTAGATGCATACTATAAATCAATAACTTAAAGCATCTTGTATAATCACTTAAAGCAATAAAACTATGCCAAACCCTAATAACAACAAATGGTCAGGTATCCTGCTTATAACAGTTACAGTCTTGCTAATAATCATCATGGTTATCCTTACTATCAAAGCTACTTCTCATATATAAGAAAGTAGTTTGAAACAAATCAAGGAATAATGTTGTATAAACCAAAGAGATTTACTATATTTGAACCCATTATGAAGATTATGAAGATAAAGAAATTTATGTTTAACAGTGAGTAGTAGTCCTACTAACTTTCTGACAAGAATTGAATTAATATAAAAAGATGGAATTCAAGCTAGCCTATCAATGTTGACTAATAGTTGACTAATGAGCTAGCAAAGAGATTTTTAACTTGCTGACAATTAGAGGCTTTCAAATTTGAAAAATTGCAGATTGTGGTTCTGAATGTCGCCGGTTCGAGTCCGGTCTTCCACCCAACAAAAACCCTTGTAAGTTAAATACTTATGAGGGTTTTCTGCTTTCAGGAAATAGGCATCTTAGAGAGCAAATCATGCTAAATCCTACCTAATATTCCTTGTTGTTGGTCTATTGTTGACCCCCAATTAAGTAAGTTAAAATGCTAACAAATAATACATAAATCTTTCCGTTTAACCCATAAACCAAATATATTCTCTATATTTGTGTAGCATTTGCATTAAAAGAACATAGTATATCATGGAAAATGAAAAGAAATTAACCCGCTCTTCCAATCGAATGATTGCAGGTGTATGTGCCGGAATAGCCGAATATTTCGGATGGGATGCTACTTTATTGAGAATAGTATATATATTGGCTACATTCTTCACTGCTTTCGCCGGAGTGATTATATATATTATCTTGTGGATTGTCATGCCGGGAAGAAAACCTTCAGACGGATATGAAGACCGCATGAATCAACGCCTACATTGATATGAAAATCAAGAATATCGACCATATCGTCATACCGGTGTCCGATATAGATAAAAGCCTACATTTCTACACAGAAGTCCTGGGAATGGAAGCCGATACAAGCAACCAACGCTTTGCCGTCAAGTTCGGTAATCAGAAAATCAATCTTCACGTAGGAAAAGCACAGTTCCTTCCTACTGCCAAGCATCCTGCTTTCGGAAGTGCGGACATCTGTTTACTTACAGAAGGAAACATAGAGGAAATAAAAGTCGAAGTAGAATCCAAAGGAATAGAAATAGAAGTCGGTATAGTCCAGCGTCAAGGTGCGCAGGGTGCCATCCGGAGTATTTATTTCAGAGATCCGGATGGTAATCTGATAGAAGTAAGTACATTAATATAATTCCAGCCCGAACTCATCTTTCAGTTGCATCAATGCCTGATTCTTTTGAGCCATCATCTGGAATTTCTCGACACGTCCCACAGGACGTACTGTTTCTGTTGCCTCACTTACCCGCACTGTCATCATCACTTTACTGTTCTTCAGTCTGCCGCGAAGATAATCCTGCAATTCGGGAATCAAAGCTGTAAAATCCTTTGCAGCAAACTCATTATCAACCACCACTTCAAAAGTAGTTGAGTTGTTAAGCAACGCCGGACGGAGCATCTGCATACGTTTTGCAAGAGCATCCTGTTCTTTCGGCAACTGGCCGGCATACTCCTGCCAATAATAATTCAAATCCCGGTCATTGAACATAAAATCCTCTTCCGGTTGTTGCACCTTAGGAACATAAGTTGTAGTCGCATTCTGCGATACTTGGTCACGCTGCGGATTCTTGATAGATACCCCCAAGCTGGACATCTTCATCACGGGAATTTTTCGTTCTTCCTTGGCAGTCTGAGCAACTCCCGCTCCTTGTGACGGAGCAGACGAAGCCGCACCAGGAGAAGCCGGTGCTCCCGGTTGCACAGCCGCAGAAGCCTGCGGATGCTGGGCAGTAGTGCCATTAGCAGCTTGTGTTGTAACTGAAGACGGAGACGAATGAACTGGAGCCTGCTGAACCTGAGTGCCAGAAGCTACCTGCGGCTGCTGTGCTGCGGCAGGCTGAGTGAATACGGGTTTTATAGTCTTCTTAGGGCCACGCCCACCACTCACGTCATCCCCCTCGGTGGTAAGCTGTGCAACCTGTATCAAGGTCAGTTCTACCAGCAAACGCTTATTTTTGCTGATGCGGTAATTCAAATCGCACTCATTACACAGCTTCATAGCCCGGTACAAGAAAGGTAACGGACATTTCTGCGCCTGTTCCTGATAACGTTGGCGTATGCTCGCTCCCACTTCCAGTAAAGGCAATGTCACCGGGTCTTTCCCGACCAACAAGTCACGGAAATGAGACGACAATCCGGTAATAAAGTGACTTCCGTCAAAACCTTTATTCAATATATCATTGAAAAGCAACAATGCGTCGCTCACCTTGTTTTCGAGGAAGCAATCCGTCAGACGGAAATAATATTCATAATCAAGTACGTTCAGATTATCAATCACACTCTTATAGGTGATATTTCCTCCGGTGAAACTAACCACCTGATCGAAGATAGACAATGCATCACGCATACCACCGTCCGCCTTCATGGCTATCACGTTCAGCGCTTCCGGCTCTGCCGTGATTCCTTCTTTCGAAGCAACATACGACAGATGATTCACCGTATCTTCCACGCTTATCCGGCTAAAGTCATAAATCTGACAACGTGAAAGAATGGTAGGAAGAATCTTATGCTTCTCCGTCGTAGCCAGAATAAAAATCGCATGACGGGGAGGTTCTTCCAGCGTTTTCAGGAACGCATTGAAAGCAGATGCCGAGAGCATGTGCACCTCGTCGATGATATATACCTTATACTTACCAATCTGTGGCGGGATACGCACTTGCTCCACCAACTGGCGAATGTCATCCACCGAGTTATTAGAAGCAGCATCGAGTTCGTGAATATTATATGACCGCTGTTCGTTGAAAGCTACACATGACTCACACTGATTGCAAGCCTCTCCGTCAGCGGTAGGCGTCATACAATTAATGGTTTTGGCAAAGATACGCGCGCAAGTCGTTTTTCCTACCCCGCGCGGTCCGCAAAACAAATAAGCATGAGCCAGTTTTTGGGTAGCAATTGCATTTTTCAGCGTAGTAGTCAACGCCCGCTGTCCCACCACCGATTCGAACGTGGACGGACGGTATTTACGGGCTGAAACAATATAGTTTTCCATATCCGGGATTCTCTCTGTTTTTGAAATTTCGCTTATTCTGCAAATGTACACAAAAAAAGTGATAAGTAATAAGGGATAAAGAGAGAAGTTTTGAAGCCGAAGCGATAAGTTTTTAAGTTATTAGTTTTATCTTTGCAGATATTAAAAGGAGAAATTATGGGTAAACTAATCAGTATCTGGAGTTTCATATGCAGACGCAAGTACCTCATTACGGTCGTTGCATTTGCTGTTATCATTGGCTTTCTGGACGAGAACAGCCTGGTTCGTCGTTTCGGATATGAACGGGAAATCAGCCAGTTGAAAGAAGAGATAGAAAAGTACCGGGCAGATTACGAAGAGAACACCAAACGTCTCAACGAAATAAGTACCAATCCGGACGCCATCGAACAGATCGCCCGTGAAAAGTATCTGATGAAGAAACCCAACGAAGATATTTACGTTTTTGAAGATTAAAGAATGAAACAATTAGTACCCGCCCTTTTCACCGCAGGCGCCATAATGGCTCTCACCGGAGCAGCTGTGTTTATTACCGGATGGATATACGCTCCTTACATATATACTGTTGGAGCCGGATGTATCGCATTGGCACAAGTGAACACACCCGTCAAAGGAAAGAGCAAAACATTGAAACGCCTGCGTGTTCAGCAGATATTCGGCGCACTGGCACTTATCCTGACCGGAGCCTTTATGTTTACCACACGAGGCAATGAATGGATTGCCTGCCTCACAGTTGCTGCCATCCTCGAACTTTACACCGCTTTCCGTATTCCACAGGAAGAAGAAAAAGAAAGGTCATAAAAAAAGCCCGTTCATAGCTTTTCAGTCTTGAACAGGCATCACTTTTTTTAATTCGATAATGTTCCGTCCTTTTATAAAGAACGGAACAGTTTTATATCATTTATTTCTTCACAGGTGAATATCTTGCATTCAACCCGTCAACAATTTCTTTTGTAATATTGAAAGTGCTGTCAGCATAAAGCAGGTTATCGAAACCAGTGTTGCTGAAGATCAGGCTATATCCGTGAGTCTTATTATATTCTTTCAGGAAAGCGTTGATAGAATCGCGGAACTGCAAGCTATTCTTGTTGTTCTCTTCCATCAAACCATTCTGAAGTTTGTTGCTCAACTCTTGCAAATCTTGTTCCAACTTCACCAGACGGTTGTACTCTTGCTGCGCTCTATCTTGTGACAGGAAAGCATTGTTTTCAACTTTCTTCTGAAAATCTTGCTTTTCCTTGTTCAAAGAGGTAGCCTTCTGATTCAATGTCATACGAACGTTTTCGCTCTTCTTTACCATCGCCTCATTCAAGTCAATACAGAAATTGTATTTGGCAAGCAGCGTATCTATTTCAACATAGGCAATTTTCATTCCTGACAGTTCGGCATTAGCCTGAGCCGGAGCATTGGTAGTTTGATTGTCAGTTTTGCCAGCACATTGTGAAAATAAAACGATAAACGCAAGAGCAGCCAAACCGTTCATGAGGTAGTTCATTCTATTCATAATTAATAAGTATTGTTTTTAATAAATTTAATTCATACTATCGTTCAAGGCTTTTTCCAACTCGTTAATAGAAAAACGCGGCTTCTTTTGTGCTTCGCGATCTTGCGACTGTGCGCATCCGATTCCTTTCTGACGCAACGCTTTATTCCCACTCACGTGACCATTCGGGAACTTCCCACCCTTCGTAAAGAATACTTTCACCCCTAATAATACCAGGGAAATAGCAACTATTAACAAAGTTATCAGTATAGTCTCAACCATTTCTATTAATTTTGTGAGTGCAAAGATAGGCTTTAATGAGATATGAGTTCAGATAAGTCAATCAAATTAACCATATTTAGCAATAGAAGAAGCGAAAACAACCCTTCTATTCCTATTATAAAATAGAAACAGCATGGAAAAAAAAGACTTAAAGCCGGCTGGCGTATTCAAGTATTTCGAAGAAATCTGCCAAGTGCCACGCCCTTCGAAGAAGGAAGAGAAAATGATTGCCTACCTGAAGGCATTCGGAGCAAAACATAATCTGGAAACCAAGGTGGACGAAGCCGGCAATGTATTGATTAAAAAGCCCGCTACTCCGGGAAAAGAAAATCTTCAAACCGTCGTTCTGCAATCGCATATCGACATGGTGTGCGAAAAGAATAACGATGTTCAACACGACTTCCTCACCGATCCCATCGAAACGGAAATTGACGGTGAATGGCTGAAAGCCAAAGGCACTACCCTCGGAGCCGACAACGGTATCGGTGTAGCTACCGAGCTGGCTATCCTGGCTGACGACAGCATTGAGCACGGTCCGCTGGAATGCCTGTTTACCGTAGACGAAGAAACCGGACTGACCGGAGCTTTTGCCCTGCAAAAAGGTTTTATGAGCGGTGACATCCTTCTGAACCTCGATTCGGAAGATGAAGGGGAAATCTTTATCGGATGTGCCGGAGGTATTGACTCCGTTGCAGAATTTACTTATAAGGAAGTGGAAGTTCCCGCCGGATATTTCTTCTTCAAGGTGGAAGTGAAAGGGTTGAAAGGCGGTCACTCCGGTGGTGACATTCATTTGGGACGGGGCAATGCCAACAAAATACTGAACCGTTTTCTTTCACGCATGGCTGGCAGACATGATCTGTACCTTTGTGAAATCAACGGAGGTAATCTGCGTAACGCTATTCCCCGCGAGGCTTATGCAATTTGTGCAGTTCCCGAAGATGCCAAGCATGATGTCCGCACCGAACTGAATATTTTCACCAGCGAAATGGAAGACGAATTATCTGTTGTAGAACCTGACTTAAAGTTGGTACTTGAATCGGAAGCTCCCCGTAAGATAGCTATCGACCAGGATACCACTACCCGCTTATTAAAAGCTCTGTATGCAGCTCCTCACGGTGTATATGCTATGAGCCAGGATATTCCCGGACTGGTGGAAACGTCTACCAATCTGGCATCTGTCAAGATGAAACCGAATCATATCATCCGTATTGAAACCAGTCAGCGAAGCTCGATACTATCCGCACGCAACGATATGGCGAACACGGTTAGGGCCGTATTCCAACTGGCAGGAGCTAATGTTACGTTCGGTGAAGGTTATCCGGGATGGAAACCGAATCCGCACTCGGCTATCCTCGAAGTGGCAGTTGAATCTTACAAGCGTCTATTTGGTGTAGATGCGAAAGTTAAAGCCATCCATGCAGGATTGGAATGTGGTCTGTTCCTTGATAAATATCCAACGCTGGATATGATCTCTTTCGGACCGACACTGACAGGTGTTCATTCTCCTGACGAACGAATGCTTATTCCTACTGTAGAAAAGTTCTGGAAACACCTGTTGGACATCCTGGCACATGTACCTGCCAAGAAGTAGCGGGCAAATAAGTCAACATAAAGAAGAGTATGGTAACAGTCAAAAAAGAATAGCTGTTATCGTACTCTTTTTTACTATGATTTTATCAGGTGTAAGTTTCCTCGCTCCTTCCAATATCATTGCACAAGAGGTTCACGGCAGACAAGCCTCCTCTCAACAAGAAAGAATCTCTTTCCGTGTTGTAAGTTGGAACATAGAAAACCTGTTCGACACACACCACGACAGTCTGAAGAACGATCATGAATATCTTCCCGATGCGATACGTCATTGGAATTATAGCAGATATAAGAAAAAACTGGCTGATGTTGCCCGTGTAATTACTGCTATTGGCGAATGGAATCCTCCCGCATTAGTTGGATTATGTGAAGTAGAAAATGATACAGTGCTTCGTGACCTTACCCGTCGTTCTCCTTTAAAAGAGCTCAGCTATCGTTATGTAATGACCAACTCCCCTGATTTAAGAGGAATTGACGTAGCCTTGCTTTATCAACGGGATCTATTCAAACTATTATCTTCCCGTTCCATCTCCATTCCTCCGTTTAAGCAGCACCGTCCGACAAGAGATTTGCTACACGTCAGCGGGCTTCTACTGGCGGGAGATACACTCGACGTATTTGTCTGCCACTTCCCCAGCCGTTCGGGTGGAGCCAAAGAATCGGAACCTTATCGTTTATATGTAGCTCACATACTGCGTACGGAAGTCGATAGCATTATGAATATTCGTTCTCATCCGC
>UMGN01017734.1_pt1 | contig 11217 bp, 13 predicted proteins | sample 1965281 | NCBI WGS metagenome assembly UMGN01 (sample SAMEA4836073, study PRJEB28245) | human gut metagenome | biome: gut microbiome; material: fecal sample | place: Denmark | collected 2008 | reverse complement strand
GCCGCCTAAAAATGTCAAGGTACTCGCTATTTTGCGTTTACAAGGTACTCGCTATTTTGCGTTTACAAAATCCAAAAACGTACCGCACCAGGCATCAGGCAGAATACCAGCTCCACGATACGCTAAAAAAAGAGCTTCAGGATCTGGGCGTTACCAAAATCCCAAGCTCTGAAAAAATCCAGAAGCGGATTGAAAATCTTGAATCTGAACAGGCTGCAACTACCCGGGAAAAACAAGATTTGCAGAAAAAACAAAAGACCCTGAAAATCATTCAGCAGAATTTCACTGCACTGCTCGATGCTCCTGAAATCAATTCAAGCTTACTTCCGGCAAAAAGGGAACCTGTTTCTATCACAAGAGATGAATAAGATTCCACTGGCAGCTTAATCATCCTCTTCCAAATCTTCCCAGGGGTTCAAACCCATTTCCTCCCAGGTGACACCGTATGGTGCACCTCCGGAGGTATAACCGGCAATAAAGAAAAATCTGTCGTCCTGATAAATTTCTTCTGCCGCCGGATTTTCCTTTGCTTTCTTTTTCCGTTTTGCCCGCCTCTGCTGCTTCTTCTGTTTCATAAGAACTGCTTTTTCATCCGCCGTTTTCTTGTGTTTTTTTGCCATGAGTGTTTCTAAAGTAATCCCATTCTGAATATCTCTCAGGATACGTTCTTCATACCCCTTTTCACGCTTTACAACAATTTTATAAAGCTCTTCATACTCTGTTTTGGGAGCAAGTGTTTGAACTTCCACAAACAACCTTTTGCAAATGTCATTCATTTCAGTAGCATCCGGCATTCGCTGATTCTCAAGATAAAACTTCAAGTACATTTTGTATGTTTTATCTGCTATTGCACTCTTCTGTTTTTGTTTTAAATCTTTATAGCTTCTGTCTTTCCTCCGCATCTATCATTCCTCATCTGCCTTCGTTCTGCTGTGCCATCAAAACCATTTTTTCAAAAGACTGGGCGAATCTTTCATCATCTTCCTCTGTCCGCTTCTTCGGTCCTTTGATATGGTTTTTATGGGAACTTCTTCTGGCTTTTTTATTCAGATGACGTTCCATAAGCATTTGATCAATATTATCATTCGTGTACCATTTACCTGATTGATGAATAGCATAAGCACCTTTTCCCAATGCCATTGCAGCCACACCATAGTCCTGTGATACGACAATATCTCCTTTATGGCAGATACTGATCAGTTTATAATCTACTGCATCTGCTCCTGCGCCGACAATAACAACTTCACTATAAGCCGACGACAGGACATGATTCGTATCACACAGCAACGTTACCGGAACATTATACTCTTTTGCAATCTTTTCAACGATATCAACCACCGGGCAGGCATCTGCATCCACAAATATTTGCATCTTTCACTCTCTCCTTTGAGTTATTACAAAAATAAACTCTGCTGTTCGTATTCTGTCTCTCTCTTTAGCAGAACCGGTATCTGGTGCAAAAGTTCTTCCAATTTCCTGTCATCGAACCAATCTTCCAATTGCTCTTTTTCTAATATTAACGGCATACGGTCATGTACTTTTCTCATAGATTCATTTGCGGTTGTGGTAAGGATCACAAATCGTCGTTCATCCTCAAACCAATCACAAAAGCCAGCCATATACAATACTGGTGCATCATATCTGGAGAATGCATTTTTCTCTTTTAACCGATTCCATTCATAAAATCCACTTGCCGGTATCAAAATACGGTGATAGAGGATTCCATTTCGAAAAGAAGATTTGTCCATGACAGATTCCGTTCTTGCATTTATAACCAGATTCTTTCCCTGAGACAGAGTATATCCCCACTTACAGACATTCAGTTTCAATCCCTGTTCTGATTTTTCAATGATCGGTGCTACATTGGTTGGAAAGATATCTCCTGCAAAATGCTTCTGTCGGATTCGTTGGTCTATTTTATGCACTACTTTTTCGATTTCATCTGCCATATCAGGGTCAATATAATATCTACCACACATAATACTTCCTTCACTTACAGATTCTATTTCATCAAATATACATCATTTATTTCTAGGCACTTTAAACTCAGTTAATTTATAATTTTGAATCCACCCCATACATTCTTCACCATCTTCATTCTCCCAAATTATCTGTCGCCACTTTTTATATTTATCTATAATTCTAACAACTTTCCCTTCCTCAAGCTTTTCAATTACAATCGAATGACAGTCATGCTTCAGGCGTACAATGGATTCTCTATTAACGATTCTATATTTAGTCGTATTTAGCTCCTTCGCATCATATCCCATTCCAACGACATAATAATTATTGACTTGTTGTGTATAATTGTAATTATTCATCGTTGTTGCTGAAGAATTCGTAACTCCCAGAACAAATGATATAATCGCAATAATAAAGTTCAGCCATTCTCGTATTTCTTTAACATCTATCGTTCGTTTTTCTTCTATTGGCAAATTCTGCTTCTCTTTATTTAACGAAAGATCCGTTGCTTTTTCATATTCCGATGCAATAGTTTCTGACACCGTATCAATATCCCATTCTTCGGATTCTGAGAAAACTTGATCGGTAACTCTTCCCAATAAATTTATATTTATATCTTCTAACGTTTTTTCTGACAATGCAGAAAAAGCAGAATTATTTTTCAAAATTTGAGAAACAAGAGATGCACTACCAGCTTCTTGCAATATTGTCGATAAGCTGGAAAAACTTGCTGTGATTTCATTTATCTTTGAAAAATTAGCAGACATCTTTAGTGGTTCCATCATTTCATTTAACGCTTTAATAGCTCCACCGATATTATAATCATTCACACCTAGTACATTATTCATATTCTCTGTCAGACTTTTGATTCCAGAAAAATCATAGGCCTTCATCCATGCAGTCTGATTTTCCATTATGGTTCCCAGCATCCTAACCGATTCCATCTGCAATGGTTTAAGCATTTCATTATATCTGTCAAGCATTTTCTGTGTTTCAGTCAATATAGGATTTTTTGCAATATCTGAAATTTCTTTCATCATTTTTGAATCATATATTTCTGAAAACTGTGATAATGCCGAACTTATCCCTGGAATATTTATTGGTTTTATTATTTTTCCTATATTGGGTTCATTATATTTACTCATTCTTTTCCTCAATATTCTTAATATTTTTAATGCCAGCCAGCCGCCTTCCCAACCTCATCCGCACAGATAAATCCCAGTATTGCCGCAAGATATTCAACCTTATAATTGATAATGCCGACCACACACAACACCATAATTGCTCTATTTCCGACCCATACACTATTCGGTCCGTGATTATGATTCTTCCGAACTTTAAAAAGCATATATCGAATCAGCAACGTACATAAGAAAAATCCAATTCCATAAATCGTCAACTCCAGCATATCTTTACCCTCTTCAAGATATTTCGATACGGTATATTCCAAGTTCCCTGTTAGAACACGTTTTTATTCCAATGCTACTTCTTCCCTGTTCATGTAATCTCTGTACAATATGATCAGCAACTTCCTTCTCTATGGCAACTTTATTCAATCTACCTTCTACACGGAATTCATAGATCCGTTCATTCTTTTCAATTAACCTGTCTATATATGCCATAAGTCGGTGTTGCATCTGAAAAGAACAACCTTTCTGCACATAATAATTTGCTTTCTTGCTTTTGCATTCCGGCAAGCTGCTATCTGCTTTGTGATCCTGATTCATTAACTCATCTGTCAGATTAAAATAATCATGTGGGATACGATGCCTGCTCTGTCCCATTGCACCTATATCCCAGGTAACATCTGACTGATACGGTTCTCCATCAATATCTACAATATTCCATGCATGTGGCACACTCTGTCCGCTTTTTACTGAATCACCGGTTACAACAATACATTTCACATCAACCGCATTTAGAAGAACTTTCACTGCCTTTGCAATTCCCTCACACTGGGCTTTATGATATGCAAAAACACCAAGGATATTGTGAGACGCAATCACTCTGGATATTTTATCCTTATCAGTCCCTTCATAGTCATAGTCAACATTCTGGCAAATCCAGTCATGCACTCGAAGTTCTTTTTCATAATCATTACATTCCAACAAATGTAGTTGTCTTGCAAGCTCATTCACCACTTTTTCAATTTTCCGATTGTATTCTTTTACCTTCTCTTTCGTAAAAAAATACTGTGGGCAAATTGCAACATGTCCAAACATATCACTGGCAGTGCTGCAAGCGGACTGGTTCAAGAAATAAATCAATGGATTATCCCTCGTCATCGCCATAAATATGCGTTCAAAACTTTCCTGGCTAAATTCACCACGCACTGGAATTGGAATAATGTCCTGATGCGCCATCGCACCATTATAAAATGCCTTATAGATCGCCTGCTCTTGTTTATATAGTTGATGATAATAATAACGATCTACAATCATTTTCCTGTAACTCCCTTAATCTCTTGTAAAATACACCATCACTACCGTAATATCATCTCCACACCCAAGTTCACTGGTCTCCTTCAGCCAGTTCTTCAGATTCGCCTGTACTGTCTCTACTCCATGCTCCTGAATCATCTGCAGATAATCTTTACATGTCTTCTGGTACTCTTCATCAGAAGTATAACTGTTTGCAAATCCATCTGTAGAAAGGATATACATATATGGCTCTTCACTTTCCATTTCCCGTCTTCGCACCGATGCCACGGCTTTTCTCCATGCATCTAGTTTTGAAAGAGAATGGGTTTCTGTTCCAAGGAATTTCTCCGGTTCTACCAATGGTTCGACTTCTTCTTTTGTCACAACACTGATATCTCCGTCTCCGATCTGAAAAGAAAATACGAAGCTGTCAGTCACCAGCATTCCTAGCAGCGTCGTCCCGTACAAAGAAAATACGGATGACCACTTAATATTTCCATCTTCATCGGTCATTCCATCTACTTTATTTTTATAAAAAGACTGTTTCACTCTTGCCTGCCACTCTTCACATACATCCTGGGCAAACCGCATATCACCTTCCCTGTTAAGGAATGTAATCAGATTGGAAAGTCCGGTTTCATCTTCTCCATAGACTTTCAGATAATTCTTCATGACTTCATAGAAAGAATTAACAGCAATCATAGAACCTCTGTCACTTCTGGGACATTTGGAGCTTCCATGACCGTCTGCAACTGCAACGATCACAATTTTGTCTGAAATTTCTACGATTCGTTTATTATCCTGGCAAGGCATTTGGTTTCTTACGTGAGTCGCACCCTTGACGATTCCGTCACATATATAGCGTTTCATCCGACTCCTCCTCTTCTTACCAGACAGCTCCTTCATCGAAATCATCTGGATTTGGAATATTACTCATATCAAGTACCAATGGTGCCCCATTGTTTGCCGGTGCAAACGGATCATCTGCTGGTGCAGATGTTGCTACAGAAGCTCCTGATGCAGCTGCAGGCGTGGATACGGATGCTGCAGGTGTAGATGCTGCAACCGAATTCATTGGCTTACTTGATGGTGCGGATACCATAGAAGCTGTGGTAGATGCCCATTTAATCATCTTTGCAAGTGCTGTTGCATTATTCGCCTGCAGAACAAGCTCTTTATTTCCTGTAAACTCAATCAACACTTCATCATCTGCATCCTGTCCAATGGAGATTGCAATCTTGACTGCTTTCCGGAACCACGGTAGCTTTTTCAGTTTCTCCATGCTCTTTTTATAATCATCTGTCGGCTGTCCGTCTGAAAGAAGCACAATAACCGGTGGTAATGCTCTCTCCGGCATTGGTGGAATACTTAACTGTGCTGCCAAAAGATCAAATGCTTTCCCAAGTTCTGTCAGTCCATTGGCATCCATATCTTCCCATCCATAATCCTCTACTGGCACTGGACTGGATGTAATCCAGCTTGCTCCTGATGAGAACTGTAATGCACGGATCAGTAGCTGTGCATTTGGATTATTATCCGCTGCAGAACGCATTTCCGGTATGCACTCCTGAATTGTATTGTTGACGATTCCGATTTTCTCTCCGTACATGGATCCTGAACAGTCCACTACCCAAAAGAAATGAATTGGTCTTGTTGCTAATTCTCCGCCTGGTCTTTGTAATACCTCCATCTTCTTATCCCCCTATCTTTTCACATTCAACTTGTAAATCATCAAGTATCTTCTTATCTATTTGCCATGCATGTTCCAACTTTGCTCTACAAACTTTAACTTCTCTATCAATTACTTCTTCTCTATCTTTAGCATACTTAATTCTAAGCAATATTGAATAAAGATCTAACTCCTTTTGCATTCCCAAGGCTGCTGTTGCTTTATCAATCTCTTCTTGCATTTTATCCTCTGATACCATTCCCCATTCTCCTTTAAGCGATTACCTGAACTCCCCTGTTGATTCAGGGAATATAATCTTTACACCTTTTGCAATCCCAGCTGTTTTTCCTGGTGCAACCGGTATCTGCGTACCATCTGCTTTCTGGTAAGTCCAGTTTACTTTATCTTCATTCCGGATTCCCCAGAGTGCCGGGTTCTTCGGATTCTGAACCACAGATCCTACGACTGTATCCATATCAAAATCATCATAAACATGATGATGCAACAACTTTGTATTCTGATTTAACAGTACCCTGTTCTTCCCAATAATAATCTTATTGGGTACCTGTACAGCTTTTCCACAGTTCCAGCAGGTATGTGCTACACCTTTTGCTTCCAGATCTTCATCATAAAAAAACTGTGCACCACAGGAACACTGTAGCATTCCACTCATCATATTGGAAAACAATGTCATCCATTCCGGCTCTGTGATACGTTTACTTAGTTCGTTCAGTCCGACTGTAAATGCTTTGGTAAACATCTGCCGCAATTTTTCCGGATATAACGGCCAGTAAATTGTTGCATTGTCGTGAATTCCTTTCACAGGTCTGTTTGTCTTATTATTCGGATCAAAGATAAATACCGGTTCTGTGCCATACAGCTTCACTCTGGCTGCCATGTCCATGCAACGGATACTTGCTTCCAGCTTTCCTTCCAGTGGATGATTCACCATGAAGAGATAGAATAACAGCACCGAAAGAGAATATCGGTCCGTATCTTTAGATGGTCTCTTTTCCCCTCTTACAATCTCCGGTGCCATAAATCCCGGTGTACCAAGAACCCCACCCGGTTTGCTATTATCAAAAGAAACATTGTCATTATCACAAATCAGTACATCTCCATTATCTGGATTAAAGAACAGGTTCCCAAATGAAATGTCCTGATACTTAGCTCCCATAGCGTGCAGTTTCTGGTAACCTCTGGTCAGATTAAAAGCAGTCCTGCACAGAGTATAAAAAGATGGATTTACACGTTTCTTCATCAGATCAACGATGCTTTTATAATTTTTCGGTCGAAGAGGCATGATATAACCATACAGATCACTTTTCGCCGGTACAATCAGCTCCATAGGCCAAAGGAAACTATCATCCGGTGAGCCTTTTGCAATGATTGTTTCCAGAATCTTTTTCTGGCGTTCCGTAGCGCTGCCTTTAAAATACCATTTCAAGGCATAATGATTACTGCCAAGTTTCACATCATAAACTTCTCCCTGTCCACCGGCTCCCAGAAGACTGACTACCTCATATTTATTTCCACTCTCCGAAGTGAGTATTGTTCCATTCTTTAATTGTCCTTCCATTATGGTATCTGCCTCCTTTGCTTAATCAATTGCAATACCTGATTAACTACACTTCCATCTGCCACAATCATGCAATAGGATTTATTGCCAAACTGCATTTCACAAGCATTACTGTATGGCGTAATTGCGGTCAGGTAACGATAAGTTTTGTCAAATCCCCATTCAGTTGCCTGAAACACAATCCTCTGATTCGTTATGTATAAGATTCCCCGGTGCTGCACAAGTTCTGTATGTTCAACCGTCTTTCCTCTTCCTCGGTTAAAACGATTCCCTTTAAACAATCCTGGAGCACTGAAACCACTATGACGATATTCTTTTACTTTCTTTTCCTCCATGTTCACTGCTTTATCTATGTAATGAATCTTTTCTCCCTTTTTCAAAAAAAGCTTATCCGTATTTAAAATTGGAAGTCTACCAGCAAGAATCTCTTGCCTTGCAGCATCTGGCAATATGGATGTAACTGTAGGAATTTTGTTTTTATTTCCAAATAATAGATCCCATACCCCCATATCCTCACCTCTTTATCCTAGACACTACTTTATCGTAATATCTTCTTTTATCCTATAATTAAGAGACTTTTAAGCTTATAATATATTAAATTATTATATGATTTTTCTCTTTACGTTTTTAATTGCGTCTAATTACCCATTTTATTACCCTATAGATTTACACTGCTCTCAAACTCTGCTACATCTTCATTTAATTTTTCGATGTTTCATTACCCTATAGATTTACACTACTCTCAAACCATGTGCCTAACGCAAAGCCTTTCTCATCCGTTTCATTACCCTATAGATTTACACTACTCTCAAACCAAGCATTGTACTGATTCCAAAGATTTTTAGTTTCATTACCCTATAGATTTACACTACTCTCAAACATACGCACGATCCGAAAGCTTTTCAAATTGTTTCATTACCCTATAGATTTACACTACTCTCAAACGTTTGCTACTCAGCAACTTTTAGAGTTAGAGTTTCATTACCCTATAGATTTACACTACTCTCAAACAATGTAGCAGCTGCGGAGCAACGAAATAAGTTTCATTACCCTATAGATTTACACTACTCTCAAACCTACTACTATATTTAAAATGTTTCACGTGAGTTTCATTACCCTATAGATTTACACTACTCTCAAACTACGGACAGATTCGACTATTACCACCCGAGTTTCATTACCCTATAGATTTACACTACTCTCAAACTATACCTATTCAAAAGGCGGAAATGGATTTGTTTCATTACCCTATAGATTTACACTACTCTCAAACGATGCAACATACGCATACTGCACAGCGCTGGTTTCATTACCCTATAGATTTACACTACTCTCAAACCGGAGGTCAATGATGAAACGATTTGTAAATGTTTCATTACCCTATAGATTTACACTACTCTCAAACTTTACTACTAATGAGCTTTTCCAAAGAAAAGTTTCATTACCCTATAGATTTACACTACTCTCAAACGCTGTTGAACTTTGATACATAACTGTTGAGTTTCATTACCCTATAGATTTACACTACTCTCAAACACTGGAAAGTCATTATCACACATATCAAAGTTTCATTACCCTATAGATTTACACTACTCTCAAACAATGTTTTCTTCTATTTCGATTCGCTCTGGTTTCATTACCCTATAGATTTACACTACTCTCAAACGAACATCATTTTTTCAGACGGTATTTCACGTTTCATTACCCTATAGATTTACACTACTCTCAAACAGTTCTTCTTTCTTTTCCGTGCGTAGCCAGTTTCATTACCCTATAGATTTACACTACTCTCAAACGTGATTCAGAGAGCCTTTCCCTTTCACGACGTTTCATTACCCTATAGATTTACACTACTCTCAAACACGTTCATATGCCTTAAAATCGATTCCAGGTTTCATTACCCTATAGATTTACACTACTCTCAAACCCATTGGACTTGTTGGAAGTGCAGATGATGTTTCATTACCCTATAGATTTACACTACTCTCAAACTTCGAGCCATCGTTCGAAGGCGATAATCTGTTTCATTACCCTATAGATTTACACTACTCTCAAACAGCCTGCAACACAATTGGAACACCTGTTGTGTTTCATTACCCTATAGATTTACACTACTCTCAAACAGACACGCATTCGAGTGATCATCGATGATGTTTCATTACCCTATAGATTTACACTACTCTCAAACATTGCACCGACACCACCGTGGATGATCTTGTTTCATTACCCTATAGATTTACACTACTCTCAAACTTCAAAACTGAATGAAGCAGGTAAAAACAGTTTCATTACCCTATAGATTTACACTACTCTCAAACGATAACGGTGCTGAGTTTGTCAACATTAGGGTTTCATTACCCTATAGATTTACACTACTCTCAAACAGAGCCAATGTTCTTAGAGGGGAAATGATTGGTTTCATTACCCTATAGATTTACACTACTCTCAAACAGTACAGGCTATGGAACCGGTGAGGGATTAGTTTCATTACCCTATAGATTTACACTACTCTCAAACACATGATGAATTATGATAAACAGGAAGAAGTTTCATTACCCTATAGATTTACACTACTCTCAAACGATGTGGTGATCCCGGAATCTATGTTGGAGTTTCATTACCCTATAGATTTACACTACTCTCAAACAGATTATGGCTACATTCTTGTTGACAGAAAGTTTCATTACCCTATAGATTTACACTACTCTCAAACGGAGAAGATTTCAGAGAGTGGAAAGAACCAGTTTCATTACCCTATAGATTTACACTACTCTCAAACCTCAAATTCGAGAAAACGACCTGCTATCGTTGTGAAATCTATAGGTCTTATTTAAAACTCACACAAATCGCAATCAACAATCAAACGATTTTCTTTTTCTAATCTTTCAAAATCGTGACTATCAATTAATAACACTCGAAAAGAATGCCCAATCACAGTATTTACAAATTCTTGCAATTGTTCATTTCCAATATAACTACTCAAATTGACAAAAATAAACAGCTTATCTCCTTCAAACTCACGTATTAACTCCATATACGCATAAATTTTATCCACAAGCCTAGAATATTCATCTGCCACAGTCAGTTCTGCTGCTTTAAGTATCTGTTGAAAAGAAATATCATGGCACTCTATTTCTGTATCAAAATTAAGGCTCAAATCGTTAATATATGTCTCAATTTCAGCCATCAATTTTTGTGTTCTTTCATAGTATACCGCATCCTGACCACACTTTTCCATAGCTACTAATACTTTTTTTATTATTGTCCTACTATTCATTTCAATAGCCAACGGATCTGTAATTAACTCTACGTATTTGTGAAAACTGACAGGTTCATTGTGAACAGATAATACTGTATTACCCTCAAAATTATTTGTCTGTTTTTTTATATCTATCAGTAACTCATAAAAAAATTCCGGTTCTTCAATCACAAGTACACTAATTTCATGATCAGATATTTCTATCTTACTATTTATTTTGGGATGCACAATTTTCATAATATAACCAGCCTTTCATCTGTATCTATTACTTCTTTATCTGGTTTCCCTACCAAAAATTCCATTTTTGAAAATTGTTTTTCTGTTACTG
>UMGN01007460.1_pt1 | contig 11309 bp, 8 predicted proteins | sample 1965281 | NCBI WGS metagenome assembly UMGN01 (sample SAMEA4836073, study PRJEB28245) | human gut metagenome | biome: gut microbiome; material: fecal sample | place: Denmark | collected 2008 | reverse complement strand
GTATCTTCCCCTCGGACGGTATGAAGATGCCAAACCGTTATTAAGCGATGTAGTGACTGCCAAAGGCGAGACACTGAATGTCAAATATGCCGACGTGTTTGATACAACCAAAGAGATGAACGATGATATTATCTTCACTGTACGCTATAAAAGCGGTAGTCTGGGAATCGGTTCTCCGTTTGCCAATACATTTGCACCGCAAAACAGTGGCGCGAACGTAATCACGGGTAGCGGTGACGGTAAGAATTATCCTACGAAAGAAATATCCGCCGCTTACAGCAAAGAGGATTTGAGAAAGGACGTCAGCATGGCAGACAGTTATTATGATAAGAGTAAAGACGTGGAAGCACAAGTGGCTTATGTAAAGAAATTCCTTTCGGAAGTATCCATACGATACGATGCTGAAAATGACTGGCCTGTCATTCGTTATGCAGATGTACTACTGATGTATGCGGAAGTATTGAACGAAGTAGACGGTCCCTCTGCCGGGTTGAAATACCTGAATCTGGTACGTGAACGTGCCGGACTAAGCAAAATCGAGAGTGATGCAGTGACTACCCGTAACGTATTCCGCACCTATCTTGAGAAAGAACGTCGTCTGGAACTGGCTTTCGAAAATCAACGCTGGTTCGACCTCTTGCGTTGGGGCAAGGCCATAGAGGTAATCAACAAGCATATTCAGGAAACCGAATGGGATTTCTATGCAAGCTACACCCAACAGATCAACAAGTTAAAGGATTATCAGTTGATACTTCCGATTCCACAAAGCGTAATCGACAATAATCCGGGCGTCATCACACAGAACCCTAACTATTAATACTAAACGACACTGAATCATGAAAAATAAATTCTATAGCCTATTCATCTTCTTCGTTCTCACTGCGCTGGCAGGCTGCAACGAAAAAGAATCGACTGATGTCATCGAGCAGGGTGATCCTCAAATTATAGAGTTCACCCCGACAAGCGGTAAGTTCGGACAGGAAATCACTATCAAAGGAGAATTCCTGCGCGATATACAAAAGGCAACGATTGGTGGCGTAGAAGCTACGATACGCTATAAGCTCTCTCAACAGGAGATTGTTATTGTAGTTCCCGCCAATGCCGGAAACGGGAAAATCGTTCTTAGTACGAAAGAAAAAAAGACGGAAAGTGAGCAGTCATTTACGATTGTATATCCGGTTCCCCAAGTGAAGAATGTTCCTGCCGGAGCGCACGTGGGAGATCAGATTGAAATACAGGGTGAGAATCTGGACATCGTGTCCAAAGTTTGTTTCGGTGATAAAGAGGCTTCTATCTCCTATCAGTCCGAAAGAGAAATTGTAGCAACCATTCCTTTCGTCATCACGGATGCCGCTCCTATCTCCCTCTATTATCTTGACTCTACAGGAGAGCAGTTCACTCAACCGGAGGGTCCTGCTTTTGAGATCATCAAAGATATTCCGACCATTGACGCAATGGCAGAACGGGTGACCGAGGGAAGTCTGATTACCCTCAACGGAACTTTCCTGAATTTGATTGAAAGCATCCATTTCGGGGATGAAGTGAAAGTGACTAACTTCGTTGAGAAGACTGCCAACAGCATTGTATTCCGTGTTCCGGAATTGCCGGAGAGTGCTACTGTGGATGTTCTGGCCAAATATTATGAGGGAACAGGCAGTCTGACACTACGGAATGACTGTTATGTATTTATTCCGAGAGTATTCAGCTATCCGAATCTGAAGATGGGCGCACACCGCAATGAAGATTTCGGTAATATGATTAACGGAACTACCGGACAGGTTTCCACCACTTGTATCCTGAAAGATGTGGATTCCCGTGCCCTGATTGATTTTGCAGCGGTACACAACAGTAATAATGACTTTGCATTGAACGGTCCGCAGAACATAAAAGCTAATTTGAGAAACTACTGGTGTAACGGTACTCCATTGCCTCCATTGAAAAGTTCTTCTACCGAAGCCGAAGTCAACGAAAACTTTGGTGAGTTTACTTCTACTGTCACCAAACTTCTTGTACTTCAGGAAAGCAAAGGATATGGCGAACTGATTAGAAACATTAAAGAAGGAAACATCGAAGAAATATCTCCTACCGACGAGATTACCAAAGCATTATTCAATATTGATATGGATGCGGAAGGTTCCAACTCGGTACGCAGCCGTCAGAAAACGGAAGCAGAGGATAAAGAAGCATCGAATATATACAAGGCAGGCAGTGTCGTTGTGTTCAAGAATCTGAAGAAGAATAAATTCGGTATCATGATTATCCGTTCTGTCAATGTAGATTTTGACGCTGTTAAGGCGACGAATGATGCCAATGCAACGATTACTTTCGACCTGTATTATCAACGTTACTAAAAAAGACGAAAGACAATGAAAAGACAATATAAATTTACCGCATTATCGGCAGTCTTGTTCTGTCTGATAGGTTTGTTGTACGGATGTACCCGTGACAATGAAATTATAATTCCGGAAACGTCTGTCAATCCACTGGCTACGGATTATTCCGTAGCAATCGGTGACGAGGTTACCTTTACCGGGCAGAATATGCATCTGATCTCTAAAGTGGCTTTTGACAATCAGGTGGTCAACATCACCACCGAGCCATCCAACCGTTCACAAACCACGCTGATAGTGGCGGTGCCCGATAATTTTGAAGTGACACAGCATATCTCTGTCGTTGCCACTTACAATTCGGTACACAAACTGACTTTGAGTGATGCATTCGAAGTGGTAGTGCCGGGTGTCACCACTGATGTAAGTTCTGCTACTATCGGAGATAAGATCACACTTACAGGAAAGAATATGCACCTGATTACTAAGGTAAACTTCGGAGATCAAGTGGTATCTTTCGATCCCAATCCGGACCGTTCGCATACTTCACTTATGGTAACCGTACCCTCAACTTTCGATGTAACTAAAAAAGTCCAGTTGAGCGTTACGTATACCACCAATACCGTGAATGTATCTAATGATTTTGAAGTAATCGTGCCACCGGTTATTCCTACTGTCACCACTGTTCTGGAAGGAGAAGTGGGCACAGGAGCCATTATTACGCTGGCCGGAACCAACCTGAATATTATCAAGAAACTAATGGTAAACGGTCAATCTTACGAGTTTACAGCTACCGCTACCAGCCTTTCTTTTAATGCTCCCGAAGACATTACCGAAAATTTAGTAATCGACAACGTAGTATTAGTGTATGACAACGTGTTGGGAGATAATCAGGAACTAGCCGTATCGGGAAGCGTAACTGTGAAACCGACACCTACCCTGCCATACGTCCTTTGGGAGGATATCGAACTGGGAAGTCATGGAACGGAGAATGCTTTCTTTGATGTTACGAATGGACGGACGATGACTCCATGCGATGTAGTCGAACATAAAGAATGGGTTACTTTCGCAATGGATAATACTAGCGGTGCACCCACAGCGCGTCTGTTGAACCCGGCCAATATCGGAACCAATCTTCTGAACAGTCAGTTTTGCAATGGTACAGCTTTGAATCTGAATGATTATGCCATCTGGAAAGAATCCACACAGACAACTCCGTTCAAGAAAGTCACAGATGACGCACTGATTACCAAAGTGACAAACGGTGAAATCACCAATATCCGGGATGACATCGGAGATGTGAAAGCGTCTGATATCAAAACAAATACTCCGACTGTTGCAGCAGGAGAAGTGTATTACTTCTATCATAAGGAGAAATTCGGATTGATTTGGGTGAAACAGCTGAATATTCAAACAGACAGAAAACTGAACACCATCATTATGAATGTATATTACGAGAAATAGACAATACAATAAAACGAGTACCCAAAAAGTTATATTATCCCATGAATCTACGAGCGAACTACTCCAAGAGAATCCGTTTGTCACTGGCTTTCAGCATTGTTGCAATGACTGTTTGCGCCCAGAGCATCTGGAATGCGGAACATCTGGAACAAGTGAAAAAGTCTCTCAATCAACCCGCATACAGCGCCACTTATCAGAACTTACTAAAGCAGGCAGACAAGGCTTTGAACGCCCACCATCTTTCTGTTATGATGAAAGATAAAACGCCACCAAGCGGAGACAAACATGACTACTTGAGCCAGGCACGCTATTTCTGGCCGGACCCGACCAAGCCGGACGGTAAACCTTATATCAGCCGCGATGGTGTATCCAATCCGGAACTGGATAAACTGGACCGTAACCGCTTGGGAGAGATGGCAAATAATGTCACGACACTCGCACTTGCGTGGTATTTCAGTGGCAAAGAACAGTATGCACTGAAAGCAACCAAACAGATTCGTGTATGGTTTCTGGATAAGAAAACCTGCATGAACCCACATCTGAAATATGCGCAGGTTGCGCCCGGACATAATAATGATCTTGGCCGTTGCTATGGTGTGATAGATACTTATTCGTTAGTGGAAATGCTGGATGCCGTTCAGCTTCTTGAAAAATCCCGTTCGTTCACCTCGAAAGATTCAGAGCAGCTAAAAAAATGGTTCGGGCAATTACTGGACTGGATTCTGACTAGCGAACAAGGAAAAGAAGAAGCCAGCCGCCCCAACAATCATAGTACTGCTTATGATGCACAAGCCATTGCATTTGCACTCTATACAGGCAATCATAAAGTAGCCGAACGGATACTTCGGGAAGTTCCCAAGAAGCGGGTATTCAAACAGATTGAACCGGACGGCAAACAGCCCGAAGAATTACGCCGGACATTGGCTTTCGGATATTCAGAATTTAATCTGCAACATCTGATAGATATTGCGACTATGGGAGAAAAAGCCCATGTACCTGTTCTTTCTGTCAGTTCTGCTGACGGACGAAGCATTTACAAAGCTGCCGATTTTCTGAAGCCATATCTCGGCAAAGGAGTCAAAGAATGGCCTTACAAGCAAATCAGCGAATGGAACGGTAAACAACAGGAATTATGTAAAGACCTGTATCGACTGTATCTGCTAGATTCCACTCGTACCGATTATTTAAAGGCATATCAGCAGTTCCGGAAAAGCAATCCGAAAGATCTTTTTAATCTTCTTTTCCTGAAAGAGGAAAGTAAATAAACTCTCAAAGACTTGACTTTCGCTTCCGAATGTCGTATCTTTACAGAGTTAATGATAAAGTAGTTTCAATTAAACTGCACGTAAAGGAGGGAATTGTGATTCCCTCCTTTCTTTTTATATATCAAAGAAAAAATCATATTCATAGAGAGGAAAGTTCCCCCATCCCGGCTTTCCTTTCAGTTTTGCCCGGTGTTCATTCTCCTTCAACCCGGTGCATAGCGATCTTCACCTTGCTTCTTACCGGAATTAGAGTGTGCGTTGCCATCTTTTAGAGGCTCTGTTCTCTCCTAACAGACCGTCTGTTCAGGTAAAACAGAGCCTCTATTGAAATAAAACGTAATGTCTGTTTTACCACTGTCTCTGCCAAGTTAATAATCAATAAAGTTGCTCTTGACAAAAAATAGCTTTATCTTTGGGGTTTGTTAAAGCAGACACAATAGGTATATATTATGAGTGAAAAGATTATCAAATGGGGCTTCATTGGTTGTGGAGAAGTAACCAAGACCAAAAGCGGTCCCGCTTTCCAGAAAGTAGAACATTCGGAAGTCGTAGCCGTGATGAGTCGTGACGGTGCGAAAGCGAAAGCGTATGCCAAAGAGAGAGGAATCAAAAAATGGTATGACGATGCACAAGAACTGATCGATGATCCGGAAGTAAATGCCATCTACATTGCCACTCCTCCTTCCTCACATGCTACGTATGCCATTATGTCCATGAAAGCAGGCAAACCTGCCTATATTGAGAAACCAATGGCTGTGACGTACGAAGAATGTACGCGCATCAACCGCATATCCAATGAAACGGGAGTTCCCTGTTTCGTTGCTTACTATCGCCGTTATCTCCCCTATTTCCAGAAAGTAAAGGAACTGGTAGAGAACGGTACTATCGGTAATATTATCAATGTGCAAATTCGTTTTGCCCAGCCGCCACGCGATCTGGATTACAATCGTGACAACCTTCCCTGGCGTGTGCAGGCTGACATTGCCGGAGGTGGCTACTTCTACGACCTTGCTCCGCATCAAATTGATTTGTTGCAGGATATGTTCGGTTGTATCCTCGAAGCAAGCGGTTATAAGAGCAATCGGGGTGGACTTTATCCTGCTGAAGATACATTAAGCGCCTGTTTCCAATTTGATAGCGGATTGGTTGGTAGCGGTTCCTGGTGTTTCGTAGCCCATGACTCTGCCCGCGAAGACCGTATTGAAATTATCGGTGACAAGGGAATGATTTGTTTCTCTGTCTTTACTTATGAGCCTATCGGCTTACATACCGAAAAAGGACGGGAAGAAATCTGTATCGGTAACCCGGAACATGTGCAACAACCTCTTATTCAGGCAGTGGTCGATCACTTGTTAGGTAAGTCCGTTTGCTCCTGCGACGGAGAAAGTGCAACGCTCACTAACTGGGTAATGGACAAGATATTAGGTAAACTATAACCCGAAAAAAAGCAAAAAAAAATATCATTTTCTTGCGAAGTTTACTGATACTGTTAAAAAATTAATAGGAATATTCCATTGTATATTGTTAGTTTTTTCTATCTTTGTAAAAAGAAGCAAAGGGAAAATGAAACTAACAATATATTTTTTGTGCCATGACTAGAGAAGACTTAATGCGGAAAGCAATCGAGCTCTCCAAAGAAAATGTTGAAAATGGTGGAGGTCCTTTCGGTGCTGTGATTGCCACGAAAGAGGGGGAAATAGTTGCAACAGGAGTAAATCGTGTTACGGCATCTTGTGACCCAACTGCTCATGCCGAAGTGAGTGCGATACGTGCCGCAGCTGCCAAACTCGGTACTTTTAATCTTAGCGGATACGAAATCTATACTTCCTGCGAACCTTGTCCCATGTGTCTCGGTGCGATTTACTGGGCGCGATTGGATAAAATGTACTATGGAAACAATAAGACCGATGCCAAGAATATTGGCTTCGACGACTCTTTTATCTATGACGAACTGGAACTGAAGCCTGAAGACAGAAAGCTTCCTTCCGAAATCTTATTGCATAATGAAGCCCTTACTGCCTTCAAAGCCTGGGCGGCCAAAGAAGACAGAGTAGAATATTAAAAACCTCTCACTATTATTAACCTATTAATTACCCCTCAAATGAAAAGAAAAAGCCTTTTATTTGTCATGGCATCAGTATGCCTGTTCAGTTGTCAACAGCAAGAAGAACTGCAAGATCCCAGTAAAGAAGTGATCGACTTTTCTACTTCTATTGACCAAAGTATCAACAATGCTCTTACTCGTAACAGCAGCAGTTTGACACTTCCGTTAAAGAACAATTTCGCTGCCGGAGATGTCATCTCAATGTCCGTTGCCGAGCAGGATTATCATCCGTTTGCCATAGGTATGGATAGCCAGACCTGGAACGAGGCAGGCACCGATTCCGAAACGGTTACTTTCTATGCTCATTATCCTGAATTGACCGGCGAAGCAGCTACTACCAGATCATTAAGCAGCCGCTACCGTGAAATCAAGGGTGGCTTAGAATATTTGTTCGGTACAGCTCAAGCCAACAAAGGTGCTAGAAATGTTGCTCTTACATTCAAGAGAATGACAACGCCCGTCGTTCTGCTTGACGAAAACAACCAGCCGTACGAAGGTAGAGCTATCGTTAAACTTTTCTTGAAAAACAAAGGTGTGCAAGACCTGTTCAGCGGTAAAATTGAAGTTGCCCCAAATGCCAAACCGGAATACATCGATATCCGGAAAGTATCTGAAGGAATTCTGACTAACTTGATTCCGCAGATCATCAAAGCCGGCGAGAAAATAGGAACAGTTATCTTGGACGGTAAAGAAGAGCCTATTATCGCGGATGAAGATATTACCATAGAAGCCGGAACCCCTGTTGCTGTAAGAATGTATGCAAGACGCGGAATCATTGACGAACGGACTCCACTATTCAGATAAAATAAAGAATAAAAAGTGATACTAATAAAAATCCCCGGAACCGCTGTAGACACTCAGCATTCCAGGGATTTTTTACACACAAAAGTTATTATTGAAATTGAAAACTGTCTCTTTATTAGATTAGAAGCGCATACCTACGGTAAACAACACCTGACTACGCGTGTTGGTAACTTTCGTTGCTTCCGGTGAACCAATAGTTACACCACCATCTTCATTTGCATATCCATTCACAAACGGATAAAAGTCTTCCTTATACGTAGAGAATTTATAGGCTAGATCGGCATAGAACATTGATCCGCGATAACCAATACCCAATGTATAATTACTCATTGATTTAGAATTGGCAAAGTCTGTATCTGTCTGAATAGAGTTAATAGCCAAATCTTTGAAAGCATCTTGATGGAAAGCCGCAGTACTATAATTATATCCTGCCCTAAAAGCAAACTGTGGAATCACTTTATACTCCAAACCAAGACGAACAGTACTAACCCCTTTCAACATAGATGTCGTACTATTTTCAAATTCATAAGCAGAAGAATTACCTTCGGTATCTTTAAATTTCATGGAAGAATAATCTTGATACTCATACTCTGCTCCCAAAGCCAAACTCTTACCCACCGTATATCCTAAACTTACATTATAAGTCCAAGGAGTTTGAAAATCGAAAGGAAGAATCATATCCCCTTTTCCCGGAAGATTATCCCATGATCTCACGTCATATCCTTTTATTTCTCCAGTTACAACATCCATCACATCCGATATAACTTGTGCACTCGTTTTATAATCCAAACTATAGAATATTGGCGTATGTATAGCTAATCCAACTCGAAAAGGCGAATATTCAAAAGGACGAATAATAGCCCCCAACTTCACGTCAAAGCCAGACCCCTTTATTCTATTCCAACTCTGCAAACTATATCCTTCATCGTTTCCATAATCCTCATCATAAAAAGTATACTTATTATAATCTACAGAATAAGCACCCAGCGTCAACCCTAAATATACCCGATCATTAAAATTAAACGATACATTAAAATCATATTGGTCAATTCCTCCGCGTTCTTCCGAACGAAAATTTGCATATCCATTATCTAACATTCCTTCAAAATGTCCAGGAGAGATATAAAGAGGATTACCATTTATATCCTTATACTGTACCTCCTTCCCTTGTTCATCCTTATAGGTATAAGGAATATTGTTTACCCCTCCTGTTTTGTCATGTATTGTAATATCTCTAATCAGCCCAGCATCAGCTCCAAGAATAGAAAGCCACCCAATACCATTATCCGTATAAGGCGAATCTCCCCATTTTTCAATGCCAGCTGCTTGAGATGCCATTAGATAGGTTTGGGAGTAAAGCCCCAAATTACCTTCCATGCGCATGTTGTTATTAAATGATTTCGCTTTATGATAGTTAAAACCGAAATTCACAAAACGCAGCGGAGTTTCATTACCAATCTTCGAAGAAAACACAAACCCGATGTTATTAAAATCTCCTTTAGTTAAATCGGAATTAAACTTTTTCCCCAAATACTGACTTTCATTCCCATAAAGAGAAAACCCAAATGAAGTCATTACATCACTACTACGATAAAGGCCAATACCTGCCGGATTAGTCCCCATTGTAGATATGTCTCCTCCAAGAGCTCCCATAGCTCCACCCATACCCACAAATCGAGCAGTTCCATTTAAATCTTTTCCTGTTAATTTGGCACCATCATATATCGTTTGTGCCATTCCCCAAGGCGCTATCATCAACATCCCTAGAGCAATTAAAACACTTATCTTTTTCATTCTTGTAAAACCGTTTAATTAATACTTATCTTCTGACACTGCCACTACGAGAGGAGCCTCCACCTGATGATGACCTAGAAGAACCACCACTCGAATAACTGCCCCGAGAACTACTACCACCTGACGAAACTGGAGAATAACTACGTGAAGAAGAACGAGAAGTACCATAGGAAGAAGAACGGGTATTACTATTACTCGCTGGAGAATAACTACGCGGTGCTTCTGAACTACCACGACTATAAGTTGATCTTGCACTACTGCTCCTAGTAGTGGTTCCGGACGAACGCGAATAACCAGAAGAACCAGTCGAACGGGAAGATGAAGAACTTCCGCTACTTCTAGTACTACTTGGACGAGAATAAGTAGCACTGCTACGACTACTTGAGCCACTGCGTTCACCTGAAGTCCGTGTACCCACTACACGCCTGGAAGTAGTTCCCCTGCTATAAGTAGAACCAGAAGAACGAACAGAACTACCTTCTGAACGAACTGCAGAGCCTCCCCGAACAGAAGAACCACTGGAACGAACGGCACTCGAACCATAACGACGAACAGTGGAAGGATTCCTGTAACTGCTTTGTCCAGAAGAACGACGGTTTGTATAGGTAGGACCTGTCCAATGACCGCTTCCACCTCCGCCCCAGCCCCAGCTAGGACCACCGTGCCAGTGGTGATGATGTCCCCAATAGCCACCGCCGCCATACCAGCCACCCCAGTAGCCGCCATACCAGCCGCCCCAATAACCCGGAGAATATCCCCAAGCGTAGTAAGGACGATTCCATCCCCAGCCATAGTTCCATCCCCAGCCGTAAGAGCCATAACGCCAATCCCACCAGAGTGGATTACTGAATGTCGGGAACGCATAAGCATACATACCGTCGGTATATACGTTCCAGTCCCATGAATTCGGACCGTAAACTACATCCCAATACAACGGGCTGCTGATGCTGATAGCAAAACGAGGATTGCGGAAACGGATGATACGTTCAGCGTATTCATAGTCGTCTTCCGTACCATTGAATTCGCCTGTCACCCATTCTCCGTCCAAATCCGGATTAGATTTTTCTTTTATATATAAGGTATCATTATCCATTACGAATTCATTATCACGTGCATCGTAACGGCGGTTATATTCATCCACATCCCGTGTTCTTCCCTTACGGTCCTGAACCACTACTGTAGTACCCGGTGAAGTATAGATGTTGGTCACCTGTTTCTTCGTTTCCTTCTTAACCGGAGTTTCTTTCTTCTCCTGTTTGTCTTTTGAAGGAATGAAGTAAAGGTCGTCATCAACGCTTTGTGCCATCAAGCCTATCGGGAGGCACAAGGCAAATAGCAAGAAATAAACAATCTTTTTCATATCATCTCGGTTTATGTAATTACTTAAACTTATTCATGTTACAAAGATAAGGAAGAGATTTTTCGTCCGAGGGAGATTTTCCCCAAAGGATAATAGGGAAATCCCTATTTCTAACTATCTTTGTAGAAGATACAACGCTCACCGGCATAAAGTTCAGGCAAACTTGACTTTCTATACCCGGATTGCTGTAT
>UMGN01023313.1_pt1 | contig 11390 bp, 7 predicted proteins | sample 1965281 | NCBI WGS metagenome assembly UMGN01 (sample SAMEA4836073, study PRJEB28245) | human gut metagenome | biome: gut microbiome; material: fecal sample | place: Denmark | collected 2008 | reverse complement strand
CGGAAAGATCCAGACGATCGATTGTGACGGACCGGCGTCGATCAACAATAACTTTACCGGAACCGGCTCTATCGGATTCCCGTCAGCGGTGATCATTGCAAATACATGGAATGTTGACATCGCGGACGCATTCGGACAGAGCATCGGTAAGATGGCGGACGAGATGGGCGTATCCGGATGGTATGCACCGGCTATGAATATCCACAGAAGCGCATTTGCAGGACGTAACTTCGAGTACTATTCAGAAGATCCGTTCCTTTCCGGAAAAATTGCAACGGCAGCGGTTGCAGGAGCAGAAAAAGAGGGCGTATATGCGTATCTGAAACATTTTGCGCTGAACGATCAGGAGACAAACCGTACAAATCAGCTTTGTACATGGTTCAATGAGCAGTCAGCCCGTGAAATTTATCTGAAGCCGTTTGAAATGTGTGTAAAAGAGGGTGGAGCAAAGGCAGTGATGTCCGCGTTCAACTTCTATGGAACAGAGCCGGCAGGAGCAAGCTCCGAGGTATTGAACAACATTCTTCGTGACGAATGGGGATTCCGCGGATTTGTCCTGACAGACTACTATGGAGTATACGGTTATCAGGATGCCGACCGTATGATCCGTAACGGAAATGACTGTATGCTCGTTGCATATGATACAGAGACAAACCATCTGACAGACCAGAAGAGCGCGACAAGCGTGCAGGCAATGCGTCAGGCATGCAAGAACATTATGTATACGGTAGTAAACAGCCGTGCATATGATGCTGAAAATTTTGAAACAGGTCTGCTGACATGGCAGATCGCAGCGATCGTGATCGACGTGATCCTGGCAGCAGGATTGATCGTGCTTGAGATCGTGGCGATCAAAAAATTCAAAAAGAGAAGCGCCGAAGTTGTAAAAGCCGCTTCAAATGCAGAGAAAGAATAATTTCAGAATATCTCATGAAAAAATGAGTAAATAAATGAGTTGGAAGACGGAGAAAGAATCGGGAGAGATCCCGATTCTGCTTCCGTATAGAGAGATGAAAACGTTCGTACAGGGGATTACAGGAGGGACAAAATTGAAACATCGCGATATCATAGATAAAATGACATTGGAAGAAAAAGCCGCATTTCTAAGCGGGAAAAATGTGTGGCAGACAAGAGATTACAGCCGGCTTGGCCTGCCGTCGATCTTCTGCTCCGACGGACCTCACGGGATCCGTAAACAGGCGGGAGCCGGGGATCATCTTGGGTTAAACGCATCTCTTCCGGCAACTTGCTTTCCGACCGCGGCGACAGTTGCAAACAGTTGGGATGAACGGCTGGGTGAGGAATTAGGCGAAGCGCTCGGAGAGGAAGCGGCGGCACAGGAAGTGAACGTGCTTCTCGGACCGGGGCTGAATATGAAACGCAGTCCGCTTTGCGGAAGAAATTTTGAATATTTTTCCGAAGATCCATATCTGGCAGGAAAAATGGCGGCGGCTTATGTAAAGGGAATCCAGAGCCAGGGCGTGTATGCATGTCCGAAACATTTTGCGGTGAACAGTCAGGAACTGCGCCGTATGGCAATGAACTCCGTATTGGACGAGAGGACACTGCGCGAGATTTATCTGACGGGATTTGAGATTGCCGTAAAAGAGGGCAAGGCGAAATCCATCATGACAAGTTACAACGAAATCAATGGCACATATGCCAATGAAAATAAACATTTATTACAGGAGATCCTGCGAAAAGAGTGGGGATTTGACGGGATCGTCATTACAGACTGGGGCGCATCCAACGACCATGCGGCAGGCGTGGCGGCGGGATCCAATCTGGAAATGCCTGCGCCGGGACTCGATTCCGCAAGGGAAATCCTGCGGGCGATCGAAGAAAAGACACTGACGGAGGAAGAACTGGACGCATGTGTGGACGGACTTCTGGACGCGGTTTTGACATTGAGTGAGAATGCGGAGGGAAAGAAACGCACATTTCCGGAAACGGCGCATCATGATCTTGCAAGACGGGCAGCGGAAGAAAGCGCGGTGCTTCTGAAAAATACCGATGAGATCTTACCGCTGAAAGCAGGATGTAAGGTTGCTGTGATCGGAGATTTTGCGGTGGAACCCAGATATCAGGGAGCCGGATCTTCGATGGTAAATCCGACCTATCTGGAAACGATCGAGAAAGTGATCGGCAATTACGATCTTCAGGTCGTGGGGATCAACAGAGGCTACAAACGGACCGGAGAAGCGGACGAGGCGATGAAAAAAGAGGCGCTGGATCTGGCGGCAGCGGCGGATATTGTTCTGTATTGTTTCGGATTGGATGAGCTGAGTGAATCGGAGGGAATGGACCGTTCCCATATGCGGATCCCGCAGAACCAGATCGAACTTCTGCAGTCGATCGTTCAGGTCAATGAAAATGTAGTCGGACTGCTCAGCGCAGGCGCGTCGATCGAAATGCCGTGGCATTATTGCTGTAAAGCGATCCTGCATGGATATCTGACCGGTCAGGCGGGGGCGAGCGCGATGCTGAACATTCTGACCGGAAAGGTAAACCCATCCGGAAGACTCAGTGAAACTTATCCGCTCCGCCATGAAGATACACCGGCATTCCGGCATTTTCCGAGTACACAAAGAAATTCGGAATATCGGGAAAGTATTTACATCGGATACCGCTATTACGATACAAGCAAGGTCCGGGTACAGTATCCGTTCGGATATGGGCTGTCTTATACGACATTTATGTATTCAGATCTGAAAGTCGATGCGGACGGAGCAACATTTACATTGACAAATACAGGAAAAATGGACGGCGCGGAAGTCGTACAGCTTTATGTCGGACTTCCGAATGCGATCGTATTCCGACCGGAAAAAGAGCTGAAAGGCTTCCGGAAAGTATTTTTGAAATCGGGCGAAAGCAAAGAAGTCAGAATTGATTTTGACGATAAGACGTTCCGTTACTGGAATGTGAAGACGAACGGATGGGAAGTCGAAGAGGGAATCTATCAGATCATGGTAGGTGCAAGTGTGGCGGACATCAGGCTGGAGGGCAAACTGCAGGTGAGTGGAACGACGGATCGGTATCCGTACAATCCGGCGAAACTTCCTTACTATTATACCGGTATCGTACAGCAGATTTCGGACGAAGAGTTTGAAGAACTTTTAGGGCACCCGATCCCATCGGGAAAGTGGTCCGGAGACCTCGGGATCAATGACGCGATCTGTCAGATGTATTATGCGAAAAGCGGTCTTGCCAGAGTGATATATAAAGTATTGACGACCATGAAGAAAAAAAGTGAAGAAAAAGGGAAACCGGATCTGAATATCCTTTTCATTTATAACATGCCGTTCCGCGGTATTGCGAAGATGACGGGCGGAATGGTCAGTATGGAAATGGTCGAGGGAATGGTGACGGTCGTGAATGGTCATTTCTTAAAAGGAATGAAAAAGATCATCGGCGGATTCTTCCGGAATCAAAAAGCAAATAAAGCGTACGAAGCGAAGCTCGCGGAAAAATAGCAGGATGGGAAAACAAAGAACGGGAAAGCAAAGTGCGCGAATGAGGTGAAAGATTAAGAATGAAAGAAAAATGGATGAATATATGGAAATCGTTTGAAGAGAAACATCCGAAACTTTCCAAATGGGTGTATCAGATTTTCTATTTTTTTGTATTCAGTATGGGAGTTACCGTGTTCCAGTATCTGGTATTTACATTTATGCCGGGATGGCTGGGGCTGGAACTCGCGGGGACGGAGTTCATGTGGCCGCAGAAAGAAATGCATATCCTGGGTGTAGATTTTACATGGAGTCTGTTGGGATATAATGTGCTCCGGGATGCAAGGGGTGCGGTGATCATCGGCGGCGGACTCGGATATTTTATCAGTTATGAAGTCGGATCGTTTCTGGCGCAGTGCATCAACTTTCCGCTGCAAAGAAACATTACGTTTAAGAGCAAAGGGAATCCGGTGTATCAGGCAATGTGGTATTTTATTGCCTGGATCGTGATCTCCCTGATCTGTAACGGATTTAACAATCTGTGGATGCCGATCGCGTCGGCATATGTGCCGCCGGCAATTTATAATCTGCTGGTAACGTTTATCACGGGCGGCGTTTCGATGGTGATCTTCTTCTTTGTATTTAAGATCATCTTCCCGGAGGGGGAACCGAAAAAAGAGAAATAGAAGACAGATAAAAATGTACAATAATATGCAGATTTAAATTCGGCAATCGAATTTAAATCTGCATTCTATTATATTGCAGGAAGAATAATGTGTTGCAGAGAAGCAATAATCGCAATTTAACAGAAAATAAACGCAATGTAAAAAGGGAAAAACTAGTGATAAAATGACTAAGAATCATGATTCCAATTAAATCTCTGTTGTGATAAATGCTGGAATGAGAGTATTTTGGCAGAATTTACTTTTAGAGAAATAAAGATTAAAGGAAATATACTTAAGTATACAGGGAAAGGAAAATGAATACAACAAAATACAACCGTGCAAAAACGTGGCAGATCGCGTTGTTTGCGCTGAATATGATGTCTACGAATATGTATCTTTTTTTAATGAGTTATGTTTCTTATTATGCGAACGGATTGCTTGGGATGTCAGTAGTATTTGTATCAACGCTCGCAACATCGATGAGAATCTTCGACGGCTTTACCGATCCGATCATCGGATGGTTTATCGATCATACAAAGGGAAGATTTGGTAAATTCCGCCCATTCCTTGTAGTCGGAAATCTTTTGCTGATCGTGAGTATGCTTTTGATGTATAAGACGACACATCTTGTGCCGGAAGCGATTCGGATTCCTTATTTTGTCGTAGTTTATGCATTGTATATTATCGGATATACTGTACAGGGAACGGTTACAACGTCTGCGCAGACATTGCTTACAAATGATCCGAAACAGCGTCCGGTTTATGGATTTTTTACAGGATTCTTTATGTTATTCATGCAGACAGGTTTTATGTATCTGATCTCGAATTATCTGGTACCGAAGTATGGCAGCATGAGTTTCCAGTTCTTTGATGAGTTACTTGCATGGGTTATCGTAATTGCATTGATCATGATGGTTTGCGCTTGGATTGCGATCGCACCGAAAGATAAACCGGAATTCTATGAGAACATGGTCACAAAAGAAAATGAAAAAGTTGGTTTTAAGGTATATTGGGAAGTATTGAAACACAATCGTGCACTGCAGATGTTGATTATTTCGGAATCCAGTGATAAGCTTGCGATGAGCATTGCGGGAAATTCTATCGTTGGGGTTATGCTTTTTGGAATTATCATCGGAGATTTTGAAGTAATGGGACGTTTGTCCGTTATCACAATGATTCCGAATATCATTTTACTTGTATTTGGTATTTTAAAAGCGAGAACAGCGGGACAGAAGCATATTTATGTATTAAGTACCTGGTTGTGTACTGCGATTCAAGTTGCGATTTTATTGATTTTCTGTCTGGGGGATCCGACACAGATCGATTTGAAATCATTTAGTTTTATGAATGTATCATTCCTCTTATTATATATTTTGTCAAATGGAATCAGAAATATCGGAAGCAATATGATGATCCCGATGATGGCAGATTGTACGGATTATGAAGTATACAGGAGCGGACATTATGTTCCGGGACTGATCGCTACTGTTTATTCGTTTGTGGATAAACTGATCTCCTCGTTTGCAGCGACGATTGTAGGAATATTCGTTGCAATCCTTGGATATACCAATACGGTGCCTCAGGTTGGTGATGAGCTGACAACAGGTATTTTTGTAGTTACAATGTTGTTGTATAATGGAATGCCTATTTTGGGCTGGGTGATTTCTATCGTCGCTATGAAATTTTATCCGCTGACAGGAGAGAAAATGAAAGAAATCGAGGATCATATTGTGAAAGTAAAAGAGGCTAATGCATCTGAGGTGAAATAATGAGAGAAGAAAACAAACAGATGATTCCTCTGTGGGGACCGTATTCAAAAAAGTATATGGGGATTTCCCGTATTATGAGGGAATCCAGGATACCGGGAGCGAGATGGGATTTAGTCGTATATCCGACATATGCAAACAGTGCGGTCTCTGTTCCGAATGTGACGGTTCCGTCGGATTATCATCCATGGAACTGTGATAATGAGGGGAAATATTTTCGTTATCGCTATGAACTTTTATGGAAAGACATGCTGTATGCAGATGTAGATTTTTTCAGTATTGAGGATGAAACCTGGGGAATCCGGGTCTCTTATCAAAATAATACGGATCGAAATCAGAATTGTCTTCTGAATTTCTTTGCGGCAGAGGAATACCCTCAAAACAGCGTTTATGTGATACATCGTCCGGAGAAGAGTGAAGTCTGGAATGCACTTCAATATGATGAACTGGTTTATGCGAAAAAGAGACCATGGGAGCATTTGAACCATGATGCGATGAAAAAGGGAGAAGTTTTTATCGAAGATTTTACAGATGGAAACGGTCTTGGGGCATCTTATTATATTATGTTAGCTAAGCATTGGGATTTGAAATGGTTCGGCGGAGACCGGGGAGATACGGCAGCATATAAAATACAGCTGAAAAACCGATATAAAAATGCAGTGCTGAGCATTCGTTATAAGACGATGCAAAATCAGGAAAAGGTTTCTTTTACCAGTCGATTTGGATCGGTTGTCTTTGAACCGACGTCGACACCGGCAATGTGCCGGATTCCATTGGGTGCATTGGAAGCGGGAGAATTTCAATTTAGATTGGAAGCAATCGGAACTTTAGGCAACGGAGTTTTTCTTGATTTTTTTGCCATCACAGAGGAAGAAGAGGCAGAAAAAGTGTATGCGGTCAAAGAGATTCGGAATGTGATCCCAAAGATAGAACGGCAGAACGAGCGTGTAAAATATCAGTATAATTATGGAGAAATTCCTATTTATTTTACGATCCAGAACAGACGTATTCGAAATAGGGATCTGTATTCCGGATGTCTGGAAGACGCGTTGATCACACGGATGACCAATTCAGATCAGACATATGATAATCTTACAAAAAGTTTTTCGGGTGCATTTATGGACAAACATTCGGATGAGGGATTTTATCATGCAAGTATGGTGGAGGCGATTTTTCTTCCTGCAAAAAGCCGGCGTGTAGAGTATGCATATGTGAGTACCTGTGAAGAGAAAAAATACACGAACCATGAACTTGAGAAATTGTGGGAGATGCGTGCAAAACCGTGTCTGGAACAGGATAGTCAACATAATCGTGAGGGAAATCAGTATGAGTTTTCCACAAAACTCATGAAAACAGCGATCTTTTCTAACATTGTGTATCCTATTTATCGACATGGCGAATATATTTCGCATTATACGCCGGGAAAACGATGGGACAGTCTTTATACATGGGATTCCGGCTTTATAGGTATCGGTATGTTGGAGTATTCGGAAAAATTGGCGGAATATATCATGGATACATATCTTTCGGAGGCGGATAATCAGGATTTTGCATTTGTATCGCATGGCTCTCTTGTTCCAACACAGTTTTATTTGTTTTATGAAATATTACAGCGGGCAGACAAAGAAAAACGTGAGGATCTTAAGAAATATTATCCGATGTTTTTACGTTATTACCGTTATATGGCGGGAAAAACAGAGGGATCTGCAACAAATAGACTTGGCAGCGGATTGTTGACGGTATATGATTATTTTTATAATGCGAGTGGAATGGATGATTATCCGCCACAAATGGAGATACACCGTCGAAAGCTGGAAAAAATCGCTTCACCGGTATGTTCCAACGTCCATTTTATACGGATTGCAAAAATTATGAAACGGGTTGCGAAATTATTCGGAATGGATTCGGATATAGCTGAATTTGATGAAGATTTGAATCGGGTGAAAGATGTATTTCTGTCTTCTGCGTGGGATGAGGAGAGCGGATATTTTGGATATGTTTTACATCGATCCGACGGGACTCGAGAGATCTTCCGGACAGAATCAGGAGAAAATTTCAATAAAGGGATGGACGGTGTAACACCGTTGATTGCCGGGATCTGTACGGAAGATCAGGAAAAGGAGCTTTTACAGCATCTGAAATCAGATCAGGAATTATGGTCCTGTGTGGGAATATCGACGGTAGATATGAGCGCAAGTTATTTTTATGATAATGGGTACTGGAATGGAAGCGTATGGTATCCATATCAATACTTAATATGGAAAGCAATGCTGGACATAGGGGAGAATGCGTTTGCGTATAAAATTGCGGAGAGAGCACTGACTTCATGGAAGCAGGAAACCGAATTCAGTTACAATACATTTGAGATGATGCAGATTGAAACAGAACGGGGGGGTTGGTTCCACCAATTCAGTGGTTTGTCATCTCCGATCGTAACGTGGTATCATGCTTACTATAAAAAAGGAAGTGTGACGACGGGATATGAAACATGGATTGAAAAGCAGTGGTTTAGTGAAGATTATACGGAAGCCATAATTCATTACGAGCTTAATGAAAAGAAAAAGAACGGGATGATCATCGTGATGGATTCTGATTATGATTATCAGGTTTTTGTAAACGGTAAATTAGTGAAGTATGAGGAACATGCAGACGGCGCTCTTGAAATCAGCCTTTCTGAGAAAAAGGGTGAAATTAAGGTAGTAAAGAATGAAGAAATTTTATGATGTCTATACCGGCTATCAATTGATGAGCAGTTCCGGAATGGAAGTGCATTTATATAAGAATGCAGATATGGAAGAAATAGAAACCCATATGCATGATTTTTTTGAAGTTTATTGTCTTTTAGACGGAGAAGCATGCTTTGAGGTTGACGGACACAGTCATCATTTATGCCGGGAAGATATTTGTCTGGTACCGCCGGGAATAAGCCATAGTGAAAAACCGGAAAAAGGAAATTATGAACGGATTATATTGTGGATCAATCCTTGGTATTTGAACAGACTTTCTACACGAAAGACGAATCTGGCACAATGTTTTGTTTCAGCAAAGCAGGAGGGATATCTGTTTCGGGCAGATCCCTCTCACAGAACGACGATTATATCAATATTACTGGAAATGATTCAAGAAACACATGAAAAGGAATTTGGAAAGGATTTATTGAAAGATGCCTGTTTACAGAGGCTTTTGATTTTATTGAATCGTTATGAAAATTTAAATACCATGAAAGAAAAGCAGAATATACAGGAGATTATTCAATATATTAATCAGCGTTATACAGAGGAAATCCGGTTGGATTTTCTCTGTGAAAAATTTTTTATCAGCAAATTTTACCTTTCCAGAAGTTTTGAGAAAACGACAGGGAAAAGTATTTATCAATATATTTTGGAAAAGCGCATGATTTTAGCAAAGCAGTTATTAGTATATGGTGAAAAACCAACAGATATCTATGCAGTTTGTGGATTTAATCATTACAGTAATTTTTATAGAGCGTTTGTGAAATATTATCATGTATCTCCGAAACGGTTTTTGGAGAATATGATGTATGGAGAAAGCGATATACGGTAAGAGAAAATTATAGAAAAGGGGCTGTCGGGAAATAGATAGTTCCAAACAGGGGCAGATTTGACTCGCATGAGTCAAATCTGCCTCTGAAACTTTTCCGTAAAAAGAGAAAAAGATGGCTAACGACAACCATCTCCTCTCCGTTCCATGTTATAATGGAACTATGCTAAACAATAAGTATTATAACGAATTTTTTGAATTAGGGCAACAGAAAATTAACTTCAGTTTCTTCGAATTGTGTTTACCTGACGACGATCCAGTCTATACCCTGAAAAAAGTGATGGAGGACTTAGATTTTTCTGGCTTATTAGCCAATTGTTCAGATAAGGGAAGAACCGGGTACAACTCAATTATGATGTATGCTGTCGTTACTTACGCAAACATGCGCGGAGTTCGAGCTGTTGACCGTATTGTAGAATTATGTGAAAGAGACCTTGCTTTTATCTGGCTTACCAAAGGACAGAAACCCAAAAGAGATGCTCTTTATGAATTCAAAAACAAAAAACTCACTGCTGATGTATTAGATGAACTGAACTACCAGTTTCTTCGTCGCCTGCAAAAAGAAGGATTCATTACGTTGAAATCACTTTTTATTGATGGAACCAAAATAGAAGCCAATGCAAACCGTTATACATTTGTTTGGAGAGGGACACTCAACTACCATCTTGCAGGATTGTTAGATACGATTGATTCTCTGTATCAGAAATATAATGTTCTGATTGATGAAAATGAGTATGGCATCAAATATGACATTCCCCATGCCCATATGTTTGTGATCGAAGGAATGGAGAAAGTAAGGGATGTCATTGAAAAGAACCGGAAACGAAAACTGGCAAAACATAAAAAGCTGTCAAATAATACAATCATCGAAATTGACAACTGTTCTCCCCTGGAGGTTCTGAAACTCCAGAAAATCTGCTTCAGATTGCAGAACAGGAACACATCACATTTGTTTATGGAAAAGGGAAAAGAAAGCCGGAAATCCAGCAGCTATATGAGGAACTGGAGGCCTGCGGTGAACGCCTGATGGGATACAAAGAATGCTTTGAGATCATGGGAACAGACAGAAACAATTATTCCAAAACAGATTTGGAAGCTACCTTTATGCGGATGAAAGAAGATCATATGCTGAACGGACAGTTAAAAGCAGCGTATAATGTTCAGATTGCAGTAGAGAATTATTTTATTGTTCAAGCCTATGTCAGCAATGACCGGACAGATTATAACACACTGATCCCAATCTTGGAGAAACATAAAAATTCATTTGGCGATATTCTGGAAGAAGTAACTGCCGACAGCGGTTATTGTAGTGAAAAGAATCTTCTGTATTTAAAAGAACATAAAATCTCCAGTTATATTAAGCTACAGGATCATGAAAAACGGAAAACACGCGCATACACAGAAGAAATTGGGAAATATTACAACATGAAAACGCAGATGTTTGAGGATGAACTTTATTATGTCTGCCATGATGGAAGGGAGCTTCATCATCTCAGAAGAGAGACAAAAGAACAGGCTGGTTACACCCAGACGTTTGAGGTGTATGGCTGTTCTGATTGCAGCGACTGCGAACACAAAGCAAAATGTCTTTATAAATATAATGTAGAAAAAGATACAGAGAAAAATAAAGTGATGAAAATCAACGAACAATGGGAAGCTTTGAAAGAAGAATCCCATGCAAACATCCAAAGTGAGAAGGGGATTTTGAACCGGCAGATCCGTTCCATTCAGACAGAAGGACATTTTGGAGATATCAAAGAAAATGACGGTTTTCGACGTTTCAATTACCGGACAGCAGAAAAAGTATATAAAGAATTCATGCTGTATGCGATTGGAAGAAATATAAATAAATACCATCGTTTTCTTCATGATGAGATCAAGAAATTTGAAGGAAAAGCGGAAGAAAAGGCTGTTTAGAAAAAGTGTGCTTTCAAAAATACAGCCAAGGG
>UMGN01001890.1_pt1 | contig 11429 bp, 8 predicted proteins | sample 1965281 | NCBI WGS metagenome assembly UMGN01 (sample SAMEA4836073, study PRJEB28245) | human gut metagenome | biome: gut microbiome; material: fecal sample | place: Denmark | collected 2008 | reverse complement strand
AAATTCGATCTTTTCCCCGTTCAGACTCCTCTCGAGAAGTCTGGTCACGGCAAATCCCTCTTTGATCGTCGCCAGACGTTTCGCTTCTTTTCCATACGCCCAGGTATCCCTGAGTTTCCCGATGATCAGCGGGATCTGGTAATTGTCCGCATCGACTTCCAGCGTCTCCGGTTCCAGCTGCTGTTCATTATAAAAGCTGATCTGGCATGTCTTCTCGTTGATCTCATATCCTATTATATTGCCCTGTCCCATCGCAGCCAGCCTCCTTTTTCTCCTTGTTACTGTTCAAACATATGCGCGGCGATCATATCTTCCTGCGCATACGCTTTCATTCGCGTCTCTTTCTCCATATCCGAAGAAAGCAAAATATCGTTCAGCCGACCGTAACGTCCGTCCTCGCCTTTCTGTACCTCTTTGATACAGCTTTGCTTGTCGCTCCGGTAAGAGTTTCCGTCGATCGTCTCTTTAAAGTAATATTTCAGTTTTTCATTCGCAAACAAAACAAATTTCTTCACATAAATATTCTCATACATCGGCGTCAGCACTTCCGTTGAGTAGTCCACGCTCTCGGTGCTTCCTTTTTGAAGCTGATAGTAGAGCATCACACGGCTTCCTTTCTGCCCTTTATAAGAAATGATCGTCTTGTCCCACAACTGCAGTTCGATCAGCCAGTCTTTCTCGTACGATAAGAAAAACGGGAAGTAGATCTGCCGTCCGCAGAGATTCTGCAAAAACTGCTTCAAAGTCTTCCGAAGCGTCGTGTTGTACGGTCTCGTCGAATAATATTTGAGCACCGCGATCTTACAGATGTCGATTACTTCCTCACCTTTTTCAAACTCCCTGCAGATGATGTCGATCACACTTTTACTGATCTTCCGGTTCTCGGTCACATACTCTCTGGACATATATGCCAGATATGCCTGCTGCAGCCGGAAATAAGCTCCCTCCGCATAATAATCTTCAAAAATTGCCGCCTCGGCAAACACTTCCTCCGCAAACAGCATCTGTGTCAGAATCCGCTCACCTAATTTATGGGTGTGCACCTCATACTCTTTTGCCTCTCTCCAGAGCTGTTTCATGTCGGTCGTCGCACCGCAGTAATATTTGGCAAGATATGTAAGGATCACTTTATCGTACTGTTTTTTCTTAAACAATTCAAAGCAGACATACGTCAGGAAATCATCGTTCTCATAATTATTTTCGCGGATCGTCTTGCTGCAAAGCGCCAGCATCTCGCTTTCGTTATATTTTTCCAGTCCGGTTTCCTGCACGACTTCCAACGTCAGTTCCACATCCTCGTCTTCCTGCCGGTTCAGGCGCAGGCTGTTCAGATATTTCCGGCATATATCCATATACCGCAGTTCATAAAACAGACGCTTGCTCTCATATGGGATGGAATCCGTGTAATGACGTCCATCCTTTCCCTCCCATACAAGCCGCGCAGTCTTGGAATATAAAAATACCTGTGCGCGGTTATCGGTACACGGAACTTTCTGTGAGATCGTCCCGTCGTCTTCGATCACATGGATATATTTCATTCCCGGAACTTTCGTCGTTATGTCATACGCGTGACAAATATCATACAACGCTTTCACCCGTTCCGGATTCAGCTGTTCTTCGGATAAAAACCGCTTGTAAATCACACGCAAATATTCATCGATATGTCTGCGGTCAAGCTGATTCCATGCAAACGCCTCCATCTCGTCCCGGTAATGTGCATAGATCTCGCTGCTTTCATCCACATACAAGATCAGGTTGGAATACAGAAACGAACATTTCCTATATTCCAGATTATTTCCGTGCATAAAATACAGATACACCGAACGCGGCAATGCTTTGTGGAATTTTGTCACATCCAGAGCCGCCATATAATATTCGTAAAGCTGCGCGATCTTCAGTTCCGACTCCACTGCCTTTTCATACCATGCAAAGCAGCTGCTGTCGATCACATTCCCCTTGATCAGAAGCGTGCAGATCGCAGTCAGGATCATGGACTCCGGATACATTTCATATGCCAGCACAAGTGTATCGTACAAATGCTGGTCATAATGTTTCAGCTGGCTTGCCAGGTTCGCCGTGTAAAGCGCCAATTCTTTTGTCATCAGTTTATATTTCGCAGCAAAAGAAAGTACGCGCACTTCAAACATCCCAAGCTTTTTCAGCGAAGAGCTCTTCTCCCTGTAGCACTTAAATGCTTCCAGATAAAAGATCAGGCTGTGTACTTTTTCCTCATCGAACAGCTTCTCCAGCACGCGGAGCCGTTCGCTTAAGATCTTGTATTCCGAATCCACATTGATCAGCATGCAGAGAATCTTCCAACTCTCCGGATGCTTCATGTAAGACTTGGACAATTCTTCCGCCACCCTGCGCTGTCCGATCGAATCGTTGCTCAAAAGCGTGGTCAGATACAGATAATAAGAACTCAGTTCCACATTTTTTCCGATTGCAAAACGATTATAGTTATAGGACTCCAGAAGCGTCTTCGCCTCATCCGTCTGCCCTCCGATCAGACAGATATGGGCATGCACAAGCAGATACATCTCATTGCGCTCGTCAACTTTCCGGAGATGTTCGATCCGTTTGAGCGCCTCGCCCGTCCAGGTCGTAAGATCTTTTTTCCCTGCTTCATACTGCAGATATCCTTTCAGGATGCTTGCAAATTCCAGATCCTCCGCTCTCCGGTCTTCGTCCCGGCAAATGTCTTTCTCCACGATGATCTCATAGCGCATCGTCTCATACGGCGTTTCCAGAATGATCTGCCCGAAATTGCTTCCCCGATGCAGTTTCTCCGTATCGATAAAATATTCCAATCGGTAGGAATTGCCGATAAACTCTTCGGTGATGATCTTCGTATGCTCTACGTTTAAGAACTCCCCCTCGGTATGTACGTCGATCGCAAGATATCCCCAGGTATTCTTCTTAATCGTAAAAATCTCTTTCCGCGGCTCCGTCAGAGATGTGAACGCCCGGCTTTCCTCCTCAAGTGTAAGGAAGATTTTTTCTTTCTGCTTGCATCCCACAAGAAATTCTTCCAATGCCTGCTGATCCAGTTCCCACTTTCTCATATTGTCGTAAAGCGCCTGGATCCGCTTGTCCTCATACTTCAGGATTTCATAAAAATCCCGTGACCGGAATAACTTCTCCGCCTCCGCCGGATCACGAAACGCCAGTTTTTTGAAATCTTCCAGACTCTGGATCTTGCCGTACCGTGTCATCACATATGGCTTCTCGATGATCGCGGTAAATGCAATGTCATACTCTCCGCCGTTGCAGACGATCGTAAATTTACCGTGTTCCACATGTCCCGGTACTAATCCGGTTCCGTCATATGTATAATAGATATTGACAGGGTTTCCGTCAAATCCCTGTTCCTCGCAGTGCACACGAAAAGAAGAAGGGTACACCAATCCACGGATGGTTCCCTCCCCCTGATTCTGCAGTGAAAAGCTACCCTCGTATTTCTCGCCTTCCCCTACGCGCATTGTAATATGTGTCTCCGGAAATATGATCTCCGGCTGTGGAATATGAAAATCTCCTTTTGACAGACGCTTAATCTTATTTTTCAACTTCGTCACCTACTCCAAATCAATCCTGTGTCTGATCCATCGTTTTCGTACAGCGCACAATACCCGGTACAGATGATGGACATGATATAAGAGATTATAACATCTTTCCATAGCGTCTTGCAATGGGGAATCCAAGTTTTTGTTTTCCGATTGTATACATGTATCCATATTATTTTTTTATCCGTTTTCCGGATCTCTGCCGCGCAGTCTCAGATAATAAAACCGGAGTTTTTCCACCAGCACCGTCAGATAGCGCAGCACCGGTTCTGTTGCGATCGCAAATACGACAAACAGCATCACACATTCGGTTGTCATTCCCGTGATTGCAAAAAGATCGTTCAAAAATACGGCGCAGAATAAGAGTCCTGCGACACAGCTTGTAAAGATCATGCCACGCATCTTATTTAACGGCGCGCTGATCGTATATAGGATCATAAATCCCACAATCGCAAGCAGCATCGTTGCTGCAGTAGAAATATCCGTCGCTTTCACTCCAAAAGTACGTCCGAAAATCACCAACGCCCCTACCGCCACTGCATCTGTCAGGGCAGCCGGTAACGCTTTCAAAAATACGTTCGTCAGAAAATGTCCGCGAATGATATTTCGATTTGATTCCAACGCCAGAAAAAAAGCCGGTATTCCGATCGTAAACATACTGATCAGTGAAATCTGAGAAGGTTCCAACGGATAGGTAAACAAAAATACAAGCGAAATCACACTTAATAAAAATGAAAAAATATTTTTCACAAGGAACAAGCTGGCAGACCGCTGGATGTTGTTAACCACGCGCCGCCCTTCCAATACTACCTGCGGCATACAGGAAAAATCAGACTCCAGAAGAACCAGTTGAGAAGCCTGTGCCGCCGCATCGCTTCCCGACGCCATTGCGATACTGCAGTCCGCATCTTTTAATGCCAGTACATCGTTCACACCGTCCCCGGTCATCGCTACGGTATGCCCCGCTTCTTTCAGCAAACGCACGAACTGACGTTTTTGCTCCGGCGTCACACGTCCAAATACCGTATTTTCAAGCAGCGCTTTTTTCACAGCCTCTTCATCCCGAAGTGTGGACGCATCGGTATACCGATCCGCATTACAGATTCCAGCCTGCGCTGCCACCCTCGATACCGTCAGAGGGTTATCTCCCGAAATGACTTTCACATCCACCCCCTGCTCGGCAAAATAAGAAAATGTCTCTTTCGCCGATTCCCGGATCGGATTGACAATACGAAGAAAACCGAGGGGCACGATCCCCTGTTCCAATGGTTTTCCACCGCATTCCCCGTCATAAATCCCAAATGCGAGCACCCGTGCTCCGTTTTCCGTCAGTTCCTTAAACTGAGCTTCATACGTTTCGTATCGTTCTTTTAGTACCATCTCAGGCGCTCCAAGCACATATTCCCCATCTTCAAATGTGACGCTGCTGTATTTTACCGTAGAAGAAAATCCACATTTGGAAAGTGGTTTCTTTCCCGATCCCGTCTTAAAATGCATTTTGACCGCCCGCATTGTAATATTATCTTCATCCATTGCCGCCGCAAAATCACCGATCAACACCGAAAGAGGTTCCATCGTTTCCGCATCATACGCATCCGTCTCGATCACATCCTGGACTTCCATCTCATTTTCCGTGATTGTTCCTGTCTTATCCACACATAAGACATCCACTCTTGCCAGCGTCTCAATGCATTTCATATCATGAAGCAATACTTTTTTCTGTGCCAGCCGGATCGAACTGACTGCAAGCGCCACACTTGCCAAAAGATAAAGCCCTTCCGGGATCATACCGATCACAGCCGCCACCATTGATGTGATACTTTCCCGAAATCCGTCGTGCTGAAGAAAATATGCCTGTGCAAACAATATCAACCCCATCGGTATGATCGCAATCCCAACCCATTTTACCAGTTTGTCCAACGATCGAATCATCTCGGACTGCTCTCCGACTTGGGCTTCCTTTGCCTGAATCGTCAATTTTGAAATGTAAGAATCCTCGCCTACCTGATCCAGTCTGGCATGACATTGCCCGGATACAATAAAACTACCGGACATCAGAAGATCTCCTTTTCGCTTTGTGATCTCATCCGCTTCTCCGGTCAGAAGCGATTCATTGACCTGCACCTCTCCCTCACAGACAATGGCATCCGCACAGACTTGATTTCCAGCCTGAAACACAGCAATGTCATCCAATACCAGTTCTTCTGCGTCAATCATCGTCCGCTTTCCATCCCGGATCACCGCCGCATGCGGTGCATGAAGCATTGTCAGTTTGTCCAAAATCTGTTTTGCCCGTACTTCCTGAATGATCCCGATCAATGTATTGGCAATAATCACCGGTAGAAACGTCAAATCCCGAAACGCACCAACCAGACATAATACCAGTGCCAGCACTGCAAAAATCAGATTGAAATATGTAAAAATATTTTCATGGATAATTTCTTTCGTCGTTTTAGACGGTGGGTCGACCGACCGGTTTGTCCATCCATGCATCCGATGTTCCTGTACCTGCCGGCTCGTCAATCCCTCTTTATAATCCGGTTCATACCGTGTTGTCGGAATTCGACGTTTCATTTCTTCCGCTTCCTGTTTTTCTTTTTCTTTTTTTATGAACATATCTGCGGCTATCCTTTCTTGTCTTTCTGTGAGTTTCTATGATATACTAATGGCTAAGATCCGGCTGTATGGCAGCCTCATTTCTTTCTGTTTTATAAAATCATTAGAAATTGTGAGTTGATAACATGAATCGTACGAAAGATGCCATCATCGAGGCTTTCTGGCAGCTTCTGGAAGAAAAGGCATATAACAAAATTACTGTAAAAGACATTGTAAACCGCTGCCAGATAAACCGCAATACCTTTTATTACCATTTCCACGACATCCCGGAATTGCTGGAAGAGACCGTCAAGAGCGTGACGGATCAGATCATACGGACTTATGCCCCTTATGGCTCTCCAAACGATTGCCTGGAACCGATTGTGGAACAGCTTTTGATCCATAAACAGGCTGTTTTTCATATTTACCGTTCCATCCAGCGGGAAGTTTTTCTGGCTCATCTGGAACGAGTTGCACTACACACAGTCTCGGAATATGTTCATACCATTACCGCAGTCATCGGCGAGCCACTCTCCGACGATGAGTGTATACTCCTGATTCGTTTTGGAAAATGCCTCTTAGTCGGTGTCTTATTGGACTGGCTGGAATCTGACATGAATTATGACCTTTTAAAAAGAGCGGATCAGATTTTCGAGCTTTATCGAAATCATAAGCTCTATCCGTTCTCGCTCTTCTCCTAAATATCCTGACAGATCTTGTTGTCATATCTGTCAGGATTTCTTTTTATGATTCTTTTCCATTCCAAAGCTGTTCTGCTGCCGGTTTCCAATTTTCGGCATAACGGTCGCATTTTGCACAGAGATGTTCCACTGTTTCCGGTGACTGAAGATCGGTTGAATGCGCCTGTGTCTTCCCTACCATCTCTCGTAATTTTTCCGGATTTTCCAACATCGGACATGGTCGCAGCATATTTTCATTGAACGGCTGTCCATCATGATACGCCATCATCATCGGAGAACGTAGCGCCTCCAGAATCGTCTTTTCCCGAATATTCGAATCAGAATAATGAATAAATACACAAGGATCAATATCTCCGTTCGCATTAATATGGAAATAACGTCTTCCCCCGGCAATGCATCCGCCCACATATTCCGCATCATTTTGAAAATCCATTGCAAACAATGGTTTTGCTGCCCGGTAATGCCGGATTCTGTGGTATGTCTCCACCCGCTGCTCCGGTGTCGGCATCAATTCCGGCAACGCATCATTTCCTACCGGCATATAATGAAAATACCAAATAAAATACGCTCCCATTTCAATCAGACTATCGAAAAATTCTTCCGATGTGATCGATGCAAAATTTGCGCTCGTATAACATGCTGAAATTCCGTACAAAAGTTTTTTCTTCCGCAATAGTTCCATCGCCGCCGTCGCTTTCTTAAATACACCTTCGCCGCGCCGGAAATCTGTTGCCTCCTCAAAACCTTCCAGTGAAATAGCCGGAACAAAATTCCCAACCCGAAGCAGATCGTCTGCAAAAGTTTCATCAATCAACGTTCCGTTTGTAAAGCACAAAAATACACAATCCGAATGTTCTTCACAAAGCCGGATCAGCTTTCTCTGCGATTCAAATTCATCTCCGGCAAACCGATCCGCCCAATCCATGATCTTCAAAAGATTTTTCTCCGGATCTTTATATAAATATTGAAATGCTTTCTCCAATCTCAATTTTTTTATGCTTGCTGCTACTTCCATATCTTTCTCCTCCTTAAAGTCTTTTCGCTAGCTTGTCTTCATTGTAGCTGTGAACCGGAAACAAAAAAATAGACAAACACGATGTGTTTACCCAAATTTCAGACATTCACACCTTATTTGCCTATTTTTCGTTCAGTCTTTTAATGTTTCCCACTCTTTTTCTTTGAATCCGACAAGTACCTGCTCATCTGAAATCAAAATCGGTCTCTTCACAAGCATGCCATCTGTTGAAAGAAGCGTAAGCTGTTCGTCTTCCGTCATCTCAGGCAGGCGGTCTTTCAATTTCATCTCTTTATATAAAATGCCGCTCGTATTAAAGAAACGTTTCAGCGGCAGCCCGCTTTTTTTATACCATGCCTCAAGCTCCTCTTTCGTCGGATTTTCCGTTTTAATATCACGCTCCTCAAATGAAATTCCTTTTTCTGTCAGCCATTTCTTTGCTTTCTGGCAAGTCGTACATTTTGGATAACATACAAATAACATGATCCATTCCTCTCTTTCTTCTATTCTTTCTTCTATTATTTAGTACCTGAAATATTCCCGGCGCTTCCATCATAACAAAATCTTGTACAAAAATCGATACTTGCTTTTCACTTTACCGCTTTTGTGTTAAAATAGCATCATACTTGAAATTTCTAGCCGTTTTTTGTTTTTTTACACAAATATCAAAAAAAGCGGTTATCATGAAAGGAAGGATTTCAACGATGCATTGCTTTAGAAAAGTAACAAATGACCTTTACTGGGTAGGAGGCAGCGACCGCCGTCTGGAACTGTTTGAGAACCTGTTCCCGATCCCGCGCGGTGTTTCTTATAATTCCTATCTTCTGCTGGATGAAAAAACTGTCCTGTTTGACACGGTGGACAATTCCATCGGAAGACAGTTTCTCGACAATATTACCGCACTTTTAAACGGACGGGCACTGGATTACCTTGTTGTCAACCATATGGAACCGGATCACTGTTCCATGATCGCCGACCTTATGCTCCGCTATCCCGATATGCAGATCATCGGCAACGCCAAGACATTTCCGATGATCCGCCAATTTTATGCCCTTGATCTGGATAGCAAGACGATCGCAATCAAGGAGGGGGATACATTCTCTTCCGGCACACATACTTTTCGGTTCCTCATGGCTCCGATGGTACACTGGCCGGAAGTGATGCTGACCTATGATGAGACGGACAAAGTCCTCTTCTCCGCTGATGCTTTCGGAACATTCGGAGCTTTAAACGGCGCGATCTTCAATGACGAAATAGATTTTGACCGCGACTGGCTGGATGACGCCCGCCGTTATTACACAAACATCGTCGGCAAATACGGCATGCAGGTGCAGAACGTCCTCAAAAAAGCTTCTGCGTTGGATATCCGGTTTATCTGCCCGCTCCACGGACCGATCTGGAGAAACAATCTTGCTTATCTGCTGGAGAAATATGACATCTGGAGTTCTTACCGCCCGGAGGTCAAAGGCGTGATGATCGCCTACGCATCCATGTACGGCAACACCGAGAATCTTGCCAATGTTCTCGCTTGTAAGCTTGCTGATGCCGGTATCACAAACCTGACGGTTCACGATGTTTCCAGATCCGATGTTTCCGAACTGATCGCGGACAGCTTCAAATACAGCCATATCGTACTGGCTTCCCCGACTTACAACGGCGGTGTCTACCCGGCAATGTCAAATCTTCTGGAAGATATGAACGCCCTCGGTATCAAGAACCGCACTGTTGCAGTTCTCGGAAACGGTACTTGGGCTCCGACATCCGCCAAACTGATGGAGGCCCGTCTTGCAGAGATGAAAGGCATGACACTTCTCACAGAAAACTTTGCCGTCAAATCAGCGCTGCAGGACGATCAGCTTGAGGATCTGGACGAACTTTGCGCTAAGATCACAGAAACACTTGCCGATTAATTTTTGATGCTATCACAAGCCGGACGGTCCGGCTGCTTTTTACCGCAGCGTGATCGTCCGGTCGGCGTCCCACAAAAGATAGGAGGGTTTGAAGATGAAATTAGTAATCACAATGAGCCGTCGTTTTGGAACCGGAGCCAGCGTCATTGCAAATGAACTTTCAAAACGACTGGATATTCCGGTATATGACAAAGCATATATTGAACAGAAGCTCGGAGAAAACGCTTACGAAAACGAAGCGGAAGCAATCCGCAAACTTGCTGAATCTCCCTGTATCATCCTCGGGCGGTGTGCTTCCGACATTTTAAAAGACCGCATGAACGTCCTGAATATTTTTGTATGTGCCGACAAAGAAGACCGGATCAAACGTATCATGGAACTGGAATCACTCGACCGCGAGGCAGCGCAGAAAAAGGTCGAAGATACCGACAAAGAGCGTGCCGCATATTATTATGAGAACACCGGAAAAACCTGGGGCGATGTGAACGACTATCACATGATCCTCGACACCTCCGAACTGGGCGTTGATAACTGCGCAAATATCCTTATGCAGTATTTTGAACGTCTTGAATATATTTAATAGGGTAGAGGGAGATCACACAAAATCAATCTGTGTATCTCCCCTTTTTATTCAATCATTTATTTCTTTTATGATCTTAGCCGGTACGCCGCCTACAATTACATTTTCCGGCACATCTTTTGTAACGACCGCACCCGCGGCAATGATCGCTCCATTCCCAACAGTTACCCCCGGAACAATGGTGGCATTTGCTCCAATCCAGACCTTTTCCCCGATCACAATAGGCGCGGGATGCAATGTACTTCGCTTTTGGGGTGCAAAATCATGATTCAATGTAGCCAGAACAACATTATGTCCGATCAATGCGCCATCACCGATCGTAATGCCGCCTTGATCCTGAAAGTGACACCCGGAATTGATAAAAACATTTTTACCAACCGTAATGTTTTTGCCACAATCCGAGTAGAACGGCGGAAATAATCCAAAAGAATCGTCAACCGGTTTTCCAATCAATTCTGAAAATAAATCTCTGATCTCTTCCGGTGTATGGTACCCCTCGTTTAATATGGCGGTTATCTTCATAGCTTCATTACTGACCTTGTGCATGAACTGATGTAGTTCCGAACCGCCCGTCACTGCTTGTCCACTGTTTAAATGTGCTAAAAAATCGTTTAGTTCCATTTACACTTCTCTTGATCCATTTCCAGTATATCGTTTATTCATAGGAGTATCAAATACCTATACAAAATAGATTTATATGCTTGACAGGCATATAGTTTGGGCATATTATTTTTACTGACAAAGATAATAAAGGGGAACATATCTATGGAAATTCGTGTTTTACGATACTTTCTTGCTGTGGCAAGAGAAGAAAGTATATCTAATGCTGCTGAATATTTGCACATCACACAACCTACACTTTCAAGGCAGATCATGGAATTAGAAAAGCAGTTGGGAAGAAAATTATTGAACCGTGGAAAGAGAAATCACAAAATCACTCTGACCAATGAGGGAATATTGCTTCGCAATCGAGCAGAAGAAATCATTACTTTAGTTGATAAGACCAAAGCAGAATTTACAATACATGATGAAGTGATCAGCGGTAATGTATATATCGGCGGCGGT
>UMGN01029681.1_pt1 | contig 11454 bp, 6 predicted proteins | sample 1965281 | NCBI WGS metagenome assembly UMGN01 (sample SAMEA4836073, study PRJEB28245) | human gut metagenome | biome: gut microbiome; material: fecal sample | place: Denmark | collected 2008 | reverse complement strand
CCGCCACATGTCTAACCACTTCTCTAAGATGGAATGGCATATCGAGAACGTTTCTTCCGCTACGGCGACTCACGATCTCCATGCCGCCGGCGTGGCACGGGCGATGGTTTACTATGGACAGAAAGGCGTAGCGATTACCTCGCACGGTGAATCGGCCGCTTCCGAAGGCTATGTGTATGAGGCAATCAATGGCGCCAGCAATGAGCGACTGCCGGTTATCTTTGTCTTCCAAGACAATGGATATGGTATCTCTGTCCCCAAAAAGGACCAGACGGCCAATCGTAAAGTTGCCGATAACTTCTCTGGCTTCAAGAATTTACGTATTATCCATTGCAATGGAAAAGACGTGTTCGATTCCATGAATGCCATGACCGAGGCCAAAGAGTACGCGATCGCCAACCGGACTCCCGTAATCGTTCAGGCCAATTGCGTACGGATAGGCTCCCACTCAAACTCCGATAAACATACCTTGTATCGTGATGAGAACGAGCTTACCTATGTAAAATCCGCCGATCCTTTATACAAATTCCATCGCATGCTGATTCGTTACGGACGTTTCACCGAGGAAGAATTGAAAGAGATCGCGGATCTAGCGGCTAAAGACCTGAAAGCCGCCAATCGGAAAGCGATGGCCGCCCCCGATCCCGATCCGTCTACCGTCAAGGATTACGTCCTTCCGGAACCTTATCAACCTCAAAAATACAAAGAAGGTGTTCAAAACGAGGAAGGAGAGAAAGAAACGCTAGTTATGGCGATCAACAAGACGTTGAAAGCGGAGTTCCGGCACAACCCGGATACGTTTATCTGGGGACAGGATGTAGCCAATAAAGAAAAGGGTGGCGTATTCAACATCACCAAAGGCATGCAGCAAGAATTCGGTATCGAGCGAGTCTTCAACGCCCCTATCGCCGAGGATTATATCGTAGGGACAGCGAACGGTATGTGCCGCTTTGACCCGAAGATCCATGTAGTGATCGAGGGCGCAGAATTCGCCGATTACTTCTGGCCGGCCGTCGAGCAATACGTGGAATGTACGCATGAGTATTGGCGCAGCAACGGGCAATTTACCCCAAACATCACTTTGCGCCTAGCCTCCGGAGGCTATATCGGAGGAGGACTTTATCATTCCCAGACCATCGAGGGCGCATTGACCTCACTACCCGGTGCCCGGATTGTTTATCCCTCTTTCGCGGATGATGCCGCCGGACTGTTGCGGACGAGTATGCGTTCTAAAGGCTTTACGCTCTATCTGGAACCGAAAGCGCTTTACAATGCGGTAGAAGCCTCCACCTTTGTCCCCGAGGATTTCGAGGTTCCGTTTGGGAAAGCCCGTATCCGCCGTCCGGGAAAAGATCTGACAATCATCACTTATGGCAATACGACCCATCTTTGCCTCAACGTAGCCGAGCTTCTTTACAAGGAGAAAGGCTGGGAACTGGAGGTTATCGATCTTCGTACCTTGATACCATTGGATAAAGAGGCGATCTTCAACTCGGTGAAGAAAACCAGTAAAGTATTGATCGTACATGAGGACAAGGTCTTCTCTGGCTTCGGAGCGGAAATTGCCGGCATCATCGGCTCGGAACTATTCCAGTACTTGGATGCTCCGATCCAACGGGTAGGTTCCCTATTCACTCCGGTTGGTTTCCATCCGGTCTTGGAACGGGCCATCCTCCCCAACGAGGAGACCATCTATCATGCGGCAAAAGAACTGCTGCTTTATTAGATCCACATTCGTTAAATCTTTAAAAGCATCATAATGAAAACAGGATTATTTTACGGAACGGGCACAGAGAAAACAACCTTTGTCGCCAATAAAATAAGAAAAGCTTTCGGGGAGGATCAGATCGATATCATCCCTGTTGAAAGCGCATGGAAAAGAGATTTCGAGGCTTACGACCATATAATCGCAGGAACCTCTACTTGGTTCGATGGCGAGCTTCCCACCTATTGGGACGAGATCATCCCGGAACTGGTCACTTTAGACCTTAAAAATAAGAAGGTCGCTATTTTCGGTCTTGGAGATCAAACGAATTATCCGGATAATTTCGCCGATGGAGTCGGCATATTGGCGGACGCTTTCACCTCCTGTGGGGCGACTTTAGTAGGCGAGACCTCTTCGGATGATTATTTTTTTAATGCCTCCAAAGCCTTGAAAAATGGCAAACTACTAGGCTTAGTCCTCGATTTGGAAAACCAACCGGATCAAACCGACAAACGAATCGAGCGATGGGTGAAGCAATTGAAGGAGGCGTTTGGATAAAGAAGAATGCATCTTAAACTCGTAAACGAGAACTAAACAGAAAGCGTAACGAATCACTCCACGGGTTTGTTACGCTTTCAGTCTATACGCCTGTCTTTCATACACATACTGTGCCAGCATCTGCCATCGCCTTGGCACAGCTGTGCCACACTGATGGCATACCCGTGCCATAGTGATGGCAAGCCCGTGCCACGCCGATGGCAAAGCTGTGCCACCTAGATGGCAAACATACTTTATTAGCGAGACGCTAATTAGTTAAACATTTGACTAATCCAAGAAAAAACGCTATCTTCGCGCCCAGCAAGTTTAAAAGAATTATAAGTAATGGTAGAAGGTAAAGAATTCCGGGAACTTATGTTACAAGTTGTCCGCACACGCATGGCATTTCGTCGGTCTATGCAACGAACGCTGAAAAAGAACAACGCCGGTATAACATTTGAGATGCTTCAAATCTTGAGTTGCCTATGGCACGAACAAGGTATCACCCAACAGGTCTTGGCAGAGAGAACGGCAAAGGATAAGGCTTGTCTGACAAACCTAATGAACAATTTAGAGAAGAAAGGCTACGTCCATCGGAAAGAAGATCCCGAGGACCGGAGGAACAAACTGTTTTTCCTAACCCCGGAAGGAGAAGAATTCAAAAAGCAAATTCGCCCGATCCTTGATCAGGTTTATGTACATGCGGAGCATATTATCGGAATAGAGAACGTAGAAACCATGTTATCCGAATTAAAAGCAGTACATAATGTCCTTGAGAATATATAAAAAGCACGTATTGAGCCTCTTTTGTATGACGGTCGCTACATTTCCGGCAATCGCCCAAACGGATTCGCTCTTCTTGACCATCGACCAGCTTTTTGAGAGAGGCGTACGGCACAGTCTGCAGATCCAAGCAGACATCTTAAAAGAATCGATAGCGCGAGAGAGAACGCATACGGCCCGTTCCGCACAATTACCAGACCTGCAAATCGGCTTGAAAGGTGGATATGTAGGGCAACCGATCCTCTTTGAGCAAGGGCTTGCCCACCCGACTCGCCCGGAAGCGCCCGATTGGTCCCAGAACTATGCCATCGACCTTACCCAACCGATATACCAAGGCGGTAAAATCCGGTATTCCATCCGGAAAGCGGATCTGGAGAAAGAAGTCGCCTCTTTACAAACGCTCACAGACCAGAGTGAGATCAAGCTCAGTCTATTAAATCAATACATCGGTCTTTTCAGCCTGTTTAAACAACGTGAGGTGCTTTCCCGTAATATCGAGGAATCGGAACGCCGCCTGCAAGATATCCGGCGTATGAAAAAAGAGGGACTGATAACCAATAACGACGTATTAAGAAGCGAGATGCAATTAACCAACGACCGCCTATCCTTGCAAGAAACGGATAATAGCCTCATACTGGTATCACAGCAATTGGATATCCTGATCGGTCTCGATGAGAATCTGTTGCTCAAGCCAGACACCACGTTACTGGACCAAACCGTATCTTTAGAAACTTACGAAGATTATGTAGCCCAAGCCTATTCCAATGATCCGGCGATACGTCTACTCCGGAAACAAACAGAGTTAGCCCAAAACGATATACGTTTGACTAAAGCCTCATCGCTACCCAGCCTATCGCTATATGCGTCGAACACATTGGCACGTCCAGTCTCCCGAACATTAGCGGATATGTACAATAACAACTGGAACATAGGTCTGTCGCTCTCCTACCCTTTATCCTCTTTATATAAAAACAACCATAAGATAAAGGAAAGCAAATGGATGGTCTCGTTACATAAAAACGAGGAGGAACAGAAAAAACAGAAAATCCGTATAGAAGTGCGCACCGCGTTCTTACGTCATAAGGAAGCTCTACAAGAAGTGGAAGCCTTGAAGTTATCCGTACGGCAAGCTCAAGAGAACTACAGGATCATGCAAAACCGGTATTTAAACCAATTGGCGATCCTAACCGACTTACTCGACGCGAACTCGGTTCTCCTCAACGCGGAGCTACAGCTCACGAATACCCGTACCCACGTGATTTACACTTACTATCAACTACAGAAGGCTTGCGGCCGTCTCTAAAAAGAAACAACGACTATGGCAAACGAATTAAAAGAGAAACATCAAAGACTAAAGAAAGTAAGGACACGGAATATAGTATTAAACTCCATATGTATCCTTTTAGCCGGTTCCGGCATTTGGTGGACAGCCAATTATTTCTGGCGTTACATCAATTATGAGGTGACAAACGATGCCTTTGTGGACCAATATATCGCCCCACTAAATATACGTGCCTCCGGCTACATAAAAGAGGTCCGTTTCAAGGAACACCAGTACGTTCACCAAGGGGACACACTTCTCATATTGGACGATCGGGAATATCGGATCAAGGTAAAAGAGGCAGAGGCCGCGTTGATCGACGCCCAAGGATCACAAGACGTACTTCGTTCCGGTATCGAGACCTCCCATACGAACATCGCCGTACAAGACGCCAACATCGCCGAGGCTAAAGCCAAGCTTTGGCAATTGGAACAGGATTATCACCGATTTGAGCGGCTGCTGAAAGAAGAATCGATCCCCGAGCAACAATACGAGCAATCCAAGGCCGCTTTCGAGGCGGCGCAAGCCCGATATCAGGCGTTGGTGGAACAAAAGAAAGCCGCTTTCTCCCAATTCACCGAAACCAGCAAGAAGACAACAGGAGCCGAGGCGGCGATCTTACGAAAAGAAGCGGATCTAGATTTAGCGAGGTTAAACCTTTCCTATACCGTTATAACCGCCCCTTACGACGGTCATGTAGGCAGACGGACCTTAGAGCCCGGACAATACGTGCAAGCCGGACAAACGATATCCTACCTCGTACGAGATAAAGACAAATGGATCACGGCCAATTACAAGGAGACCCAGATCCCCCACATCTATATCGGGCAGAAAGTACGTATCAAGGTAGACGCGTTGCCGGGAAAGATATTCAACGGGGAGGTAACCGCAATCTCCGACGCCACAGGCTCCAAATACTCATTAGTCCCGACCGATAATTCCGCCGGAAACTTCGTCAAGGTACAACAACGTATCCCGGTACGGATAGACTTGGAAAATCTATCGCAAGAAGATACGCAATATTTAAGAGCAGGCATGATGGTTGAAACAGAAGCCTTACGCAAATGATCACGATGAAAGAGCTTGGGGCACCGATCCGCCAATGGGTGCCGGACTGGTTAGGATTGATCTGTATCTTCATCGTTATCCTTCCGGTCACGATGCTAAACGGCTCGTACACCGGCAGTATGCTGGAGGTATCAAACACGCTAGGCACGAACACCGAGGATATAACCATGGGATATTACGCGGCAGCGGCGGGGATGGCGGGATCCCATCCGATTATCCCGAAGATACTGGAAGCCTTCTCCATCAAATTCTTATTGTTGGCGGATTTAGTCGCCCAGTTCTTCCTAAGCTGGATCTGTGCCCGCTCCCAGAACGCCGACATATTGATCGTCTGTAGTTTCGCGATCGGTTTCCTGAAAGGGTTTCTCATGCTGTGGTTTATCCGGTACGCGCAAAAGATATTCAGCCCTAAAAATATACGTAGCCAATTCTATTCTTACTTCTATCCTTTTGTTTTCGGAGGGGGACAAGCATCCATGCTTGTTACCGCACAGTTAGCCTACCATTACGACTGGAAATATATGTATTACTTCATGATGCTAATGATTTTATTGGCCATAGTAATGGTAATCATCTGCTTCCGCCATAACCGGCCGATCAAGTCCATCCCCTTGGCCGATCTACACATCCGGGAAATGTTCATCATATCCATCGGATTGTTAATGCTTATGTATGGCATTAATTACGGGAAAGTACTCGACTGGATGGCATCCCCCAAGATTTGCCTTTATATCATGATCGCCCCGATATTGATCGCTTTATTTATTTGGTATCAATATCATTCGGAACGTCCGTACGTGAATCTGGCGCCTTTATACCAGCCGAAAGCCATTATCGGTTATTTCTATATGATGCTTGTCATGTTTTTCAGTACTTCGACTACCTTGTTGACCAGCTACCTGACCAGTATCTTAAAGGTAGACAGCACTCATACCTATTCCCTTTATACTTATTTGCTTCCGGGATATGTCTTGGGGGCGTTCATCTGTTTTTGGTGGTTCCGGTGGCAACGTTGGCGGTTTCGTTTCTTGATAGCGGGAGGAATGAGTTGTTTCGTCCTGTTCTTCGGGAGCCTTTATTTCGGGATCTCACCGGATAGCAGATACGAGATGCTCTACTTTCCTATATTCCTCAGGGGATTGGGCATGATGGTTCTTATCATAGCTTTCGCCTTATTTGCCGTGGAAGATTTAAATCCTAAATATTTATTGTCAAACGCTTTCTTTCTCATCATTTTCCGTTCAGTATTATCCCCCATCATGGCGACTTCTTTTTACAGTAATATACTATATCGCTTGGAACAAAAATATATGTATTCCTTATCAGAAACCGTTACGCTGGCCGATCCTCTAGCCGCCTCACGCTATAATCAGGCGCTTGGCAACGCCTTGACCCAAGGGCATCCCTACGACGAGGCAGCGCAAATGGCTACCAATACACTCTATAATACGTTACAGCAACAAAGCTTATTATTGGCGTTAAAAGAGATACTGGGGTATTTATTAGTCATCTCCTTATTCATAGCGATCGTATCCCGTTTTATCCCATTCCATAAAACCATCCGTGTTACATTCGCCAAGACAGGTGATGATATGGTTTGATCAAACTATACCCGGCTGCAAATCTATCAGCCGGCATCTGCCTTTTTGTCATTTATAGTTTATCCGAAACATTTTGGCATTCGTTTTGTATAGGAATAGGCGGATCTTGAGAATGATCAGGATTAGGAATACGCACAAAATAACAATAAAAATAATAAGATATTCAGACTATGAGCAGTAAACAAGGTAACATCGGAGTAACATCGGAAAACATCTTTCCGATTATCAAGAAGTTCTTATACAGTGATCACGAAATCTTCCTTCGTGAACTTGTTTCTAATGCGGTAGACGCTACCCAGAAGTTAAAAACGCTTTCTTCCGTAGGCGAGTTTAAAGGCGAACTCGGCGATTTGACCGTACAGGTTAAGTTCGATGACAAAACGATCACGATCTCTGACCGGGGTATCGGTATGACAGCCGAGGAGATCGATAAGTACATCAACCAGATCGCTTTCTCTGGCGCCGAGGAGTTCGTTGAGAAATACAAGAACGACGCCGCTTCTATCATCGGTCATTTCGGTCTTGGTTTCTACTCCTCTTTCATGGTTTCCAAGAAAGTAGAGATCGTGACGAAATCGTACAAAGAAGGCGCTGTTCCCATGAAATGGAGCTGCGACGGTACGCCGGAATACTCCTTGGAGGAAACGACGAAAGAGGATCGTGGTACCGATATCATCCTGTATATAGACGACGAGAATAAAGATTTCTTGAACAAGGATAAGATCAATGGCTTATTGACAAAATACTGTCGTTTCTTACCGGTTCCTATCGCGTTCGGCAAGAAGCAAGAGTGGAAGGATGGCAAATATGTAGATACGGACGAAGATAACGTAATCAACGACACCAAACCGGCATGGGTTCGCAAACCGGCCGATATGACCGACGAGGATTACAAGAAGTTCTATCGTGACTTATATCCTATGACGGATGAGCCGTTGTTCTGGATTCACTTGAACGTAGACTATCCGTTCAACTTGACCGGTATCTTATATTTCCCTCGCATCAAGAGCAATATCGACTTGCATCGTAACAAGATCCAGTTATATTGCAACCAAGTATTCGTTACGGATTCCGTAGAGGGTATCGTTCCTGAGTTCTTGACATTATTGCATGGTGTATTGGATTCGCCGGATATCCCGTTGAACGTATCCCGTTCCTATTTGCAAAGCGATCAGAACGTGAAGAAGATCTCCAACCACATCACGAAGAAGGTGGCAGACCGCTTGGAAGAGATCTTCAAGAACGACCGCCCGCAGTTCGAGGAGAAATGGGATAGCTTGAAACTATTCATCCAATATGGTATGTTGACTGATGAGAAGTTCTACGACCGTGCGGTTAAGTTCGCCTTATTCAAGGACGTCGAAGGCAAATACTTCACTTTCGAGGAATACAAGAACTTAATCAAGGACAACCAGACAGACAAAGAGGGTAACTTAATCTATCTGTATACCACCAATAAAGACGAGCAATACAGCTATATACAAGCCGCAAAGGACAAAGGTTACAGCGTCTTGGAAATGGACGGACAATTGGATGTACACTTGATCGGACAATTGGAGCAGAAGTTCGAGAAGAGCCGCTTCGTTCGTGTGGATAGCGATACGATCGATAACCTGATCCGCAAGGAAGACTCGAATAAGGTAACCTTGAGCGAGGAGCAGAAAATGGCCATGCAGGAAGTATTCAAGAGTCAGATGCCGAAATTGAACAAGACCGAGTTCTACGTAACATTCGAGGCATTGGGCGAAAACGCGAACCCTGTCATGTTGACACAAAGCGAGTATATGCGAAGAATGCGTGAGATGTCCGCTATGCAACCGGGTATGTCTTTCTATGGCGAGATGCCGGATAGCTTCAACTTCGTATTGAATACGGATCATCCGTTGATCAAGAAAGTATTAACTGAAGAGGAGCAAGCTTGCGACGAGAAGTTAAAACCGATCCTTAGCGATATCAAAGGGTGGGAGGCTCGTCAAGCCGACTTACGTGAGGCTCAAAGCAAAAAGAAAGAAGATGAGATCACGGCGCAAGAGAAAGAGGATATGACCAACACCAACCATAAGCTGGATGAGCTTCGTGAGCAACGCAACCAAGTTCTCGCCGAGTACGCCGGTACGAACAAGACAGTTAGTCAGTTGATCGACCTTGCTTTGTTAGGAAACGGTATGCTGAAGGGAGAGGCCTTAAGCCAATTCATCAAACGTAGCGTAGAACTGATCGGATAAACCAATCCTCACATATATAAAAAACCGTTCCTTCTCGGGGGAACGGTTTTTTTAGTTTCAGCCCACGACATCCTCGACCACTTTCCGCAACCTATCCAAGTTCATCTCGCCGGATTGTCTCCACAAAGCCTCCCCTTTCCGTAGCAGGATAAAAGTAGGAATCGATTCCACCGTATACAAATCGGCAAGAGCGCTCTCCTCCTCGATATTGATTTGTACCACTTCTAATTTTCCTTTCTCCAATTCCTTGAACTCCTTCACGATCGGCATCATTTTCTGGCAATGAGGGCACCAATCCGCATAAAACTCAGCCATGACCAAAGCACCAGTCTCCATAACGGTCTTATTCCGCTCTTCCCTATTCAATTCTTTCTCTTTCATAACATCTTCTGTTTTAATTGTATTGATAACTCAACAATACGAAAAAACAAAATGTTTATGTTTCTAAAGAAATACTTCTTACATTTGGAGAAGAAAAACAGATTGGGTTCATATGAGGAAAATAACAGTTATCATAGCCTTATTCCTTGCTGCCATTCAGATTGTTTCCGCCCAGAAAGTAGGGTTGGTACTCAGTGGCGGCGGTGCCAAAGGAGCGGCACATATCGGAGTGATCAAGGCGCTGGAAGAAAATAATATACCGATCGATTACATTACCGGTACCTCCATCGGGGCGATTATCGGTAGTTTATACGCCATGGGATATTCCCCCGAGGAGATGCTGGAGCTGATGCTTTCCAAGGAGTTCTCCTATTGGCAAACAGGTACGGTGGAGGAGCAATATACCTATTATTTCAAGGAGCCTTACCCGACCCCGGAATTCGCGCATTTCTCCATCGATATGTCCGATTCCCTACAGATCAAGGCTAGCTTCTTACCGCAAAGCTTGATCAATCCCATACAGATGAATCAGGCGTTCATGGCCTTGTTCTCGCAGGCGACGGCAAAGGCGGGGTGGAATTTCGACAACCTGTTTGTCCCTTTCCGTTGCGTGGCCTCGGATATATATACTAAAAAGCCGATCATCTTTAAGAATGGGGATCTGGGAGACGCCGTACGTGCCTCCATGACTTTCCCGTTTTTCTTCCAGCCCATATGGAAAGACAGTATTCCTTTATTCGATGGAGGTATCTACGATAATTTCCCGGTAGGCCCGATGAAAGACGCGTTCCACCCGGATTTCATTTTCGGATCGACGGTATCGGGAGGGAATAAAAAGCCTTCGGAGAATCCTTATAACCAGATCGAGACCATGATCATGCAAAAGACCGATTACGAGGTACCGGAGGAAGATGGCATGATGATTAAATTCAGTTTTCCCACCGTCTCCTTATTGGATTTCCAGAAAGGTAAGGAGCTTATGGACATCGGGTATAAACGTACCCTTTCCATGATCGACTCCATCAAGCAACGGGTTCCCCGGGAAGTGCCTTTAAATGAGGTTACCGAAAGAAGAAAAGCCTATAAAGAGAACCTTCCCCCGCTGATCTTCCGCAATATTTACGTGACGGGCGTATCCGAGGCCCAGCGTAAATACATAGAGGCCCAATTACACAGGGATATCAATAACGAGTTCTCCATGGAAGAGTTCAAGCGGGCTTATTTCAAGATGCTGACCTATTCCAAGATTAGGGAAATCATGCCGCATGCCGTTTATAACCGGAAAGAGAAGAAATTCGATCTTTACCTGGACGTGAAGATGAAAGAAGAGATCACGGTTGGCTTTGGTGGAAACGTATCGTCTCATCAAGCGAATCAATTATACCTAGGATTGGGGTATCAATATCTGGGACGGTTCGCCGCCGACGTAAACTCGAACTTTCAAGTGGGTAACTCCTTTAGTGGTGTCATGTTGAGTGGCCGGATGTACCTGCAAACGCAAATCCCCACTTATTTAAATTGGCAAGGAGTCTTCTCGGACAAGAAATACACGGAAAGCCAATCCCTCTTTTATGAGGATATAGTGCCCGCCATGATTAAGCAGAAAGAACTGTACATGAAACTAAAATTAGGCTTCCCCTTCCTCAACCACGCGAAAGCGGAGATCGGGTTCGCCTACGGACGGTTGAACGATTTCTATTTGCAGAGCACCACGATACCTTTCCCGAACGCCTCTTTCGACCATAGCTGGTACGATTTATTCAGCGGCTCGTTAAGTATCGAGCAAAACTCACTCAACACCAAACAATACCCGATAAGCGGAAAACAGCAATT
>UMGN01014480.1_pt1 | contig 11503 bp, 10 predicted proteins | sample 1965281 | NCBI WGS metagenome assembly UMGN01 (sample SAMEA4836073, study PRJEB28245) | human gut metagenome | biome: gut microbiome; material: fecal sample | place: Denmark | collected 2008 | reverse complement strand
CCGATACGGAAGTAGAAATGAAAACCTGGTCGAACGTGCCCCCGCATGAATATGATTTCCGCAATCCGGGAACCATTCGCGTGGGCTTTGAGACGGTGATTCCTGCCAATCGTGCCGCGCAACTGAAAGTACGACTTATTCCTTTGAAGTAGTAATACAAATAAATTCATTGAACCATGAAAACGATTCTTTTTAAAACAATCATCATAGCTTTCTTTGTGGGAACAGCCGTTAGTTGTTCCGATGAGGATGAGAACAGATTCCGTCCGGGATCTACCCATGAGAAACCGAATCCCACGGAGCCGGAGGGCGGACTGGATTATTCCAAACTGACCGCGGATAATCATCCCCGCCTGTTGATGAACGCCGAGGCTTTCACTGCATTGAAAGCCAAAGTGGATGCCAATTCGAGTGCCAATCTGACCTTGCTCCATAATACCATTATGGGAGTGTGCAACAGCAAAGGGATGAACGCCACGGCACTGACTTATAAATTGGATGCCAGCAACAAACGTATCCTCGATGTGTCTCGCGATGCGTTACTGCGTATTTTCACCTGCGCTTATGCCTACCGGATGACCGGCGATGCCAAATACCTGACTAAAGCGGAAACGGATATCAACGCTGTCTGCAACTTTCCCGACTGGAACTCGAAACGCCACTTTCTCGATGTAGGCGAAATGGCTACGGCTGTTGCGTTCGGCTACGACTGGCTCTACAACGAATTAAGCGTAGCCACCCGTACGAAAGCGGCCAACGCATTGTTGAAGTTTGCCTTCCAGCAGGCACAAGATAAGAACTGGAACCTCAACTTCTACGAAGCCACCAACAACTGGAACCAGGTTTGTAATGGCGGACTGGTTTGTGCGGCACTGGCTTCCTATGAAAACAATCCTTCCGAAGCAAAGGACATGATTGAAAAGGCGTTAGAATCCAACAAACCTGCATTGGAAGTGATGTATTCTCCCGACGGCAACTATCCGGAGGGCAGCGGTTACTGGTGTTACGGCACGCTCTATCAGGTATTGATGCTTGCCGCCCTCAACAGTACGCTCGGTACGGATAACGGGCTTTCCGATACACCGGGATTCTCCAAGACGGCAGAGTATATGCTGTATATGACAGGCTTGAACAGCAAGTTCTTTAATTATTCCGACTGTGCCCCCTCTTCTACCGCGGCATTGGCTTCGTGGTGGTTTGCCGATAAATACAGTAATCCGTCCTTATTATATAATGAACTGAAAATGCTGAAGAACGGCGAATACGCTTCTTGTGCCGAAAACCGCCTGTTGCCGATGATTATGGCGTTTGCCAATAATCTGAATCTGGACGCGATCTCCGCTCCTTCCAATAAACTATGGAGTGGAAAAGGGGAAACGCCCGTGGTGATGGTACATACCGACTGGACGTACACCGATACGGATAAATACCTCGGAATCAAAGGTGGAAAGGCAGGTTCGAGCCACGGACACATGGATGCCGGTTCGTTTGTATACGACGCGTATGGAGTACGCTGGTCGATGGATTTCGGTCTGCAAAGTTATACAACGCTCGAGTCGGTATTAGCCGGTTTGGGTGGTAATCTTTGGGATATGGGACAGAACTCGATGCGTTGGGATGTATTTCGTTTGAATAACTTGAATCATAGCACGATTTCAATCAATGACGCCCGTCACCGGGTAAATGGGGCGGCTACGCTGACTACTACTATCAATACCGCTACGGAATTGGGAGCCACTTTCGATCTGACAGAAGTAGTGTCCGATCAGGCTGCGTCCGCTACCCGTACCGTGAAAATCGTGAACGATAAAGATTTAGTGGTTATGGATGAGATCAAGGCGAGAACGGATAAATCCGCCAAAGTACGCTGGTGCATGGTGACGCCTGCCGTTCCGACGGTGGAAAGTAACCGCATCGTACTAACGAACGGAAGCAAAGTGATGTATCTCACAGCCAGCGGAAGCGTGAAGCCTACCTACAAGCAATGGAGTACCACCAGTGAGAACTCTTATGACCAGGCTAATCCGGGCACTTATATGGTCGGCTTTGAAGCAACGGTTACCGCCAATCAGACCGCCACATTTACCACAACCCTGTCCCCTAAATAAAAAGAATGGAACGCATGAGAATCCTATTAATATCTATACTCGGACTTTTGGCATTGGCCTCCTGCACGAAGCAGGAGCCGATGGAGGCGTTGATTGACCGTGTATTTACCGTTGCGGAGCAACAATACACGGCTATGGACACCCGCCTGACAGAAAAGACACTTCCCCGCACGCTCTCTGCCGACGGTGAGTTTGTTCCCTCGAATATCTATTGGTGGTGTAGCGGCTTCTATCCCGGTTCCCTCTGGTATATCTACGAATATACCCGGAAGGACGCAGTGAAAACACTGGCCGAGAAGAACACGCTGAAACTCGACTCTATACAATACGTGACCAGAGATCATGATGTCGGTTTCCAGTTGAATTGCAGTTACGGCAATGCTTTCCGGCTGACAGGTAATGAGGCTTATAAACAAGTGCTCTATCAGGGCGCCAAATCCTTGTCAACCCGCTTCAATCCTGCTACCGGTGTGATCCGTAGCTGGGACTTTGTGCGCAAAGGCTGCGACTGGAAGTTTCCGGTGATTATTGACAATATGATGAACCTTGAACTGCTGTTGTCCATGTCGAAAGCCTACGCCGACGACTCTTTGCAGAATATTGCCTGTACGCATGCCAATACCACTATCCAGCATCACTTCCGGGATGATTATTCCACCTATCATCTGGTGGATTATGATCCTGAAACGGGTGTGGTGCGCGGTAAGCAGACAGTGCAGGGCTTCTCGGACGATTCTTCCTGGAGCCGCGGACAGGCATGGGCCTTATATAGCTATACGATGATGTTCCGCCTGACGGGTTATCAGAATTATCTGTTGCAAGCCGGGCATATTGCCGATATGCTGCTCCGCCGTTTGCCTGCCGACGGTATTCCTTACTGGGATTTCGACGCTCCGGTAGAAGAGCAGACCTATCGGGATGCTTCCGCAGCGGCTATCATGGCCTCCGCCTTTATCGAACTAAGCCGTTATATCCCCGGCACAGAAGCCAAGGAATCTTATCTTGCCATGGCAGAAAAGCAACTCCGTACGCTTGCCTCGAAAGAGTATCTGGCAGAACCGGGTACGAACGAATGTTTCATCCTGAAGCACAGCGTGGGTGCACTTCCTGATAAAAGCGAAGTGGATGTCCCCCTGACGTATGCCGATTATTACTTTTTAGAAGCATTGCTGCGGTATAAGAATTTACAAAAATAAGACTAATACAATATGATTATGAAGAACTTACATATAAGCATGGCATTTATCTTCGTACTACTGCTGATAACTGCCTCCTGTTCGGACAAGGATGATTCGGCTCCGCGTGTCATTCCTACTATGAACCTGACAGTTTCGGAGATTGCGGACAATACGGCTCTGATTACTTCCGAGCAGCAAACTGGTACTACGTTCGGAGCGAAAGTCATTGAATTCTATCCGGTGGCCGATATCGGTTTTGATTATAACATTGAAGTGAAGCTGGTGAAATTCGTAGAAGAGAACGGAGAACCCGTATCTCTACCCTATACACGCAAAGTCACCGAAGGATTACGTCCGGGAGTGAATTACATCAGTGCGATCATCGCCTATAATGCCGAAGGGCGTGCCGTGTGTTCCGCTTTTCAGACCTGGAAAGCTTCAGGAACGGAAGGAGCTTGGAGTGACGGCGGTTCTGCCGGTGATCTGGAAGAGAATGAATGGTAAAGAAGGATGTAACTCAAAAGAATGAATGGTATGAAAAATAGATTATTTGCAATAGGTGCAATGATTCTCATGATGACAAGTTGCACGCAGGACGAACTTATTTCGTCCGATAAGGGCAAAGAACCGGCAACGGCAGGTTCATGTCTGACGTTGGTTGGACTCTCGTCTCCGCAGACGCGTGTTTCTATCGGTGACAAAACAGGAGACGTTTATCCGGTGCTCTGGAGCGAAGGGGATGCCTTGGGCGTTTTCTCCCGTACGGCAGGCACTGACATCAATAATGTGCAGTCTTTATTGAGTGATGAGTCGATCGGACAAAACTCCGGTGTCTTTACTTCGGACGACGTGAAGATGGCGGAAGAAGGAGCTACGGAACTTCTTATTTACTATCCTTACCGCGCAAGTACGGAACTGGCCGAAAATGACAACAAGATCACTTCTACCCTGTCTGTTGAGCAGGAGCAAAGCCGTCCCGGAGATAGCCATCATATTGGAAAGTATGGTTTTGCATTTGCCAAGGCTACGGTAAGCGGCCCGAATATGCTTGCTAAGTTTACGTTGAACCATGCGATGGCTTATGTGAAGTTTAGTATTTCGTCGCAGGAGCTTTCTACGTACAAGCTCAAGAGTGTTTCTTTATATGACAAGGAGACAAAGACTCCTCTTTCCGGTGTATTCACAGCAGATTTGGATACGGACGAACTAACCTACGGTACAGATGTGAAACCCTATGCTACTGTTTCACTGACTACCCCCGAACTGCTAGCTTCCGCACAGGATATATATCTGACTACATATCCTGCCGATTTAAGCGGCAAAGAGGTGTACATTGTCGTTACTTTGGAGAATGATCAACAAACTGTTACAATCCCTATTCTCAAAGAAGGAAAGCAACTGAAAGCCAATGCTGTCAATACGATTGCTATCAACAACCTGAAACTTTCGGATAATTCCTGCGAATGGTATGAGCCGGTAGAGACACGTTTGTTGGCGGGAGGATGGGCTTATGGCGAGTCCAACTGTCTGATGACGAATATTTCTACCAGTGGCGTGAGCAATACGATGAGTGTGAAAGCACGTGGTAATTTTATGGAAGTGGAAGAACCCAAGTATGCCAAGACTATATTTAATTGTGATTTGAACAATGATCATAAAATGGTATATGTAAATGGATCTGCTACAGATTTCTCTCCTATTGCTAATGATTATACCATTACGGTTAATGCCTATAAGGTTAGTGGAGGATATGATGGTGGTTGTGGACAGGTGGCTATTTATGGAAATGACCAGTCTACTATATTATGGAGTTTTATTGTGTGGATGACTCCCACTCCGGCAGAACATATATATGGAAATACCGGTTATATTGTTCAGGATCGTAATTTGGGTACTTATATGACCGGTGAAGGAGATAACTGGAAGGCAAACGGTGTTTATTTCCAATGGGGACGTCCTACTCCGTTTGGGTGGGGAGCAAAAGGTTATTATTCTATGCCTACCGAAGCTACGAGCGTTCGCTTCTCCATTGAGAATCCTCGCTATTTGCTTTATACTGCAACGGTCGATAATACGAAATCCGACTGGTATTTGGGGGCATGGACAGGTGCACGTACTGACCGGAAAGATGACTTCTGGGGAAATTCGAATGAATCAAACACTTATAATAATCCGTCTGATGGTCATAAATCTATTTATGACCCTTGCCCAAAAGGATATCGTGTTGTATCTCCGGGGGTATTGACAGAGGTGGAGAAGAGTGGAGAATATGTGAAACTGTCGAGTATCGGAGTGATAAGATATTGTTATGACGGTACAAACTATTCCTATTGGCCATTGGCCGGTGCTCGTTGGGGATCTAATCCTTCGGACCGTACTTCTAACAATTCCACAACTGCGGCTTGTTACTGGTCAAATTCACCCGCAACGAGCTATGGAAACGATAAAGATCAGGGAGGAAGTACAATCTATTACAAGGCAGCGGATAAAACTTGGACTCATACCGCCGGTCGTTCTCATGCATTCTCTGTACGGTGTATGAAAGATACCGAGAATCGTTAGGCTTATGGGTCTGTATGAGGAAATAGAGTTTTCCATCTCTGTTCCATTTTTAAGATTCAGAAGAAAACCGGAATAAGATAAAAGGACCTAATAGAAGAAAAAGTGCATATTCAGTTGCAAGAATATGCGCTTTTTCTTTTTATATTGCATTTATTTCCTTGAAATATGCAATATATGGTGTCACTAAACCATCGGTTTGGTGTAATCAAAGCTTCGGTTTGTTTAAAACAAACGCTCTCTTTGGTATAAACAAACCGTCGGTTCCTTTTAAAGGAAGCGAAACTGGGTTTTGGGAGAGCAGAATTAGAGCTGGTTGGTCTTTCTTTTCTGTTGGTTTGTAAATAGCAATCTGATATGTGTCTGATGATATAGTGACTTTTTATACTTTTAAAAGGTCTGCTTTACTGCAATTTGTCTAGCAATAATAGGTGTTTGGTGTCGCTTGCGAATTGTGCTGTTTTAAATTGCAGGCGTTTTTTCTGATTCAGAAGAGAGGAGCTCGAATTATGAGGTACAGAATAGACAAAATATGCGTTTCTTCATATTGGCACTTTTTTCCATATGCTAAACGTTTTGAAAATGTGGCTTGTGTTCATATCTTGAATTACTTCCAACTTAAAAAGAAGAATGTACTATTTATATGTAAATTCACCATATATAGTGAATTTACTTGCTTTTGTACTAAAAAGATTTTATCTTTGTGAGGAAATCACTATATATGGTGAATTATGGACTTGATAGAAATAGGAAAGCATATTCGCGAAAGGCGTAAGGAGTTGGGCTTGGATCAGGCTACGTTGGCAACTCTTGCGGGGATAGGGATTAACGCTCTTGTCCGCTTGGAGCGTGGAAGTGGTAATCCCCGCTTCGATGTTCTTTTTAATGTTCTGAAAACTTTAGGACTTAGTATTCATATTCAATAATAGATACATGTATGAGTCGATCTGCCAAGGTATATATAAAAGGTATTTATGCCGGTCTGTTGACAGAAATAGATCGTGAACACTATTCATTCTGTTATGATACGGGTTATTATAACAATCCGCAACTTCCTGCTGTCTCATTGACTATGCCCAAGACACAGCAGGAATATACTTCTTCCTATCTTTTCCCGGTCTTTTTTAATATGACGTCTGAAGGGGATAATCGTATTATTCAAGCTAGAAACCTGCATATTGATGAGGAGGATGATTTTGGTATTCTCCTGGCTACCGCTCATACGGATACAATTGGAGCAATAACAGTTAAACAAGTGTGATAATGGAAACAGATACTCATATTTGTCCCTCACTTTTACGGGAGACTGGCGGAGAAAGCGGATACTCACCCAAAGCCTTGAAACAGCTTTTTGACGGAGAAAATATATCTTGTAAATTGCCTTATAAGCATTTTGATGATAATGCCGGCATTGATATCTTCAATAATAATAGCAAACGTATATCTGTTTCAGGAGTCCAGATTAAATATTCTTTGGTTGCCGATGCCGGGATATTGCGATTAACCAAAGAGGGAGAACAGGGCGAATTCATATTAAAACCTGTTCCTAATAATCTTCGTAACAAGGAGTTTTGTCCTGCCAACGAACATTTGACAATGCAGATAGCTGCGCAAGTATATGGGATTCCGACAGCTCCTAATGGATTATGCTTTTTTCAGGACGGAACCCCTGCTTATTTTGTACGACGTTTTGATTTGTCGGAGAAAGGAAAGTTACAAAAGGAGGATTTTGCTTCTTTAGCCGGGCTTACCAGGAAAAATGGAGGTTCCGATTATAAATATGATAATCTGGCTTATGAAGAGTTCGCAGGAATTATAGATAAATATAGCTCTGTCCCCCAAGTGGATAAATTGCGTTTTTTTGAACTTATCTTGTTCAACTTCGTCTATTCTAACGGCGATGCCCATTTAAAGAACTTTTCTTTATTGGAAGAGAAAAAAGGAAGATTCCGCCTATCTCCTGCATACGATTTATTGAATACTCATCTTCATATAAACGATGGTATCTTTGCCATGAGCAAAGGTTTGTTTACTAATCCTGAATCGGATTATTTCGGTGCTGCATCGGCGGTTACAGGAAAAACATTCTATTATTTTGGTTTGAAAATAGGCCTACCCGAACGTTTGGTAAACTCTTGTCTGGAGAAATATACTAAGGTATATGAATTAACAGATAAACTGATTGAACATTCTTTCCTCTCTAAAGAACTGAAACTGCAATATAGACTTATGTATAAGTCAAGGATCGGGAGTTATCTTAGTGTTATTGAGTAATGATGCGCGCATCATATTTCCTCTTTTTTGCTCCGGTAACTGGCCGGTGATGTTCCCAAATATGCTTTTACATATTTCCCGAAGAAGGACTGATTAGGGAAGTTGAACTCTTCCGCAATTTCTTTGATAGACTTGTCCGAATGCTTCAACCGATATTTTATTTGCTCCATAGCCGTTTCATTAATCAAGTCTGACGGAGTTCTGCCACACGCCTGCTTGATAACCTTTGAAAAATGTTTGGGCGTATAACAGAGTTCGTTGGCAAAATAACTCACCGAGCGGTGTATGCCTTTGTCTCTTGATAATAGTTCCATGAATTTCCGTAAAATGTAATTCTCCTGTTTGATGCCTTCTTTCGAACCTTCCGTATTGTCGGCAGCTTCGATTTCCTTGTGAAGCTGCCCCATCATTTCGCAAAAGATAGCGGAAAATAGATATTGCATCACTTCTTTGTGGTAGGAATGAGGCTCATCGTCTATTTTAGCTATAATTAAATCCCGATAGAGTCCGAAGACTGTTTTATCCTCCCCGTTGCCAACCGACTTCACTGGATTGTTGTGGATATGAACGGCAGTATTCCACGTTTCCTTTTCCATTTTAATAATACGTTGCAGGAAACGGGTAGAGAATGCGGCAAGTCTGACCTTATATTTAGGACTAAGCATCGTATGGCTGATAATCGTATTGGGCAGACCGAGCAGCAGCTCGCCTGCCTGCAACTTGTAGGTCCGGTAGTTGACGTCCAGCTGGATGCACCCTTCTATACAAACCGCGATGAGAAAACAATTCAGTTTGATTGTATCATTACTATAATAAGGAGTTCCCTCTAGACTGTTGATTATCACAAAGTCGTCATCTATATAATCAAGGACGTGCTGACTGTCCTTAAAATCTTCTATATCCACCGTTGTAATGTTCTCTTTTTCCATATTCTTTCCTTTTTTACTTTTGCAAAGTTGGTGAATAATCGGGAAAACGGAATATTCTATACTTCTTTAGAGTTGTTCGATATGTCGTTTATTGACAGATGATTAACTGTAATAAATCGAAATGATGAAAATAGGACATTTGTGGAGGGAAATTGGTCACTCTTGCCTTGTTCTTTTCTTCTACTTTTGTCCAGGATTTAACAAAAGATCAAAAGAGAAAGTATGATTACAGTAAGCAAAAAATGGATACGGCTGATAGGGATTGTCGGTTGTACAGTGTGGATGGCATCTTGCAAGCAAGCATCGGATGCGGGAGTGAAATCTTCTTCTTATGCAGTAGTGCAGATAGAAGGGGTAGATAAGGAATTTTCTTCTTCCTATTCGGCGACCATACGCGGGCGGCAGGATATTGACATCTATCCACAGGTGTCGGGAACGATTGAGAAACTCTGTGTGACCGAAGGACAGAAAGTACGCCGGGGACAATTACTTTTCGTCATTGACCAGGTTCCTTACAAGGCTGCACTGAAAACCGCCACTGCCAATGTAGAAGCAGCACGTGCCGGGCTGGGTACCGCCGAACTGACTTACAAGAGCAATAAAGAACTGTATGCACAGAAAGTTGTTTCCGAATTTAGTCTGAAAACAGCCGAGAACACTTATCTCACTGCCAAGGCACAACTCTCACAGGCCGAAGCCCAGGAAATCAGTGCCCGCAACAACCTTTCTTATACCGAGGTGAAAAGCCCCAGTGACGGAGTAGTAGGCGCATTGCCTTATCGCGTGGGTGCATTGGTAGGTGCTAATATGCCTCATCCGCTTACCACAGTCAGCGACAACTCGGATATGTATGTCTATTTTTCCATGACCGAGAATCAGTTGCTTGCCCTTACCCGCCAGTATGGTGATATGGATGAGGCATTGAAGAATATGCCGGAAGTGGAATTACGCCTGAATGATAATTCGGTTTATGATAAGAAAGGTGTCATTGAATCCATCAGCGGAGTCATCGACCGTCAGACGGGTACTGTCGTAGCGCGTGTAGTGTTCCCTAATGAATCGCGGTTGCTTCATAGCGGAGCATCGGGCACGGTAGTAGTGCCGAGCACTTATAAAGACTGTATTGCCATTCCGCAGACGGCTACCGTGCGGATGCAGGACAAGACTATTGTATATAAGGTAGTGGACGGTAAGGCTGTCTCTACCCTGATAACTGTGGCCGGAATCAACGACGGACGCGAATATGTAGTGTTGAGCGGACTGAAAGCCGGTGATGAAATTGTATCGGAAGGCGCCGGACTGGTGCGCGAAGGCACGCAAGTTAAATAAGAAGGAGACTGATTATGAAAGGAAATATGTTTATAAAGAGGCCGGTGATGGCAATCTCCATTTCCGTATTGATTCTGGCTATCGGGCTTATTTCACTCTTCACGTTGCCCGTGGAGCAATATCCCGATATTGCACCTCCGACGGTAGAGGTGACTGCCAGCTATACCGGTGCTGATGCCGAGGCAGTGATGAACAGTGTCATCATGCCCCTGGAAGAGAGTATCAACGGTGTGGAAGACATGATGTATATCAGTTCGAGCGCCTCCAATGCAGGTTCGGCTACTATTCAGGTTTACTTCAAGCAGGGCACAGATCCAGATATGGCAGCAGTCAACGTGCAGAACCGTGTGGCTAAGGCGCAGGGATTACTTCCGGCCGAAGTGACGAAAGTCGGTGTAAGCACGATGAAGCGCCAGACCAGTTTCTTGCAGATCGGTGCTTTGGTCTGTACTGATGGCCGTTATGACCAGACTTTCCTGGCCAATTACTTGGACATCAATGTTATTCCCCAGATAAAACGTATCGAGGGAGTGGGAGACGTCATGGAGCTGGGTGATACGTATAGTATGCGTATCTGGCTGAAACCGGAACGGATGGCACAATACGGGCTGGTACCGTCGGATATCACCGCTGTATTGGGTGAGCAGAATATTGAAGCTCCTACCGGTTCGCTGGGTGAGAGTTCGCAGAACGTTTTCCAGTTTACGATGAAATATCGCGGACGCCTGAAGAGCGTGGAGGAATTTCAGAATACGGTTGTCCGTTCGCGTGAGGACGGCTCGATACTCCGCTTGAAAGATGTGGCGGAAGTAGAGCTGGGCACTATGACATATAGTTTCCGTAGTGAGATGGACAGTCAGCCTGCCGTTCTCTATATGATTTTCCAGACAGCCGGCTCCAATGCTACCGCTGTTAATAAAGAGATTGCCGCGCAGATAGAGCGGATGGAGAAAAATCTGCCGGAAGGAACGGAGTTTGTCACCATGATGAGCTCGAACGACTTCCTTTTCGCTTCCATACACAATGTGGTGGAGACGTTGATTATTGCTATCATCCTGGTAATCCTTGTGGTATATTTTTTCTTGCAGGATCTTAAGAGTACTCTTATCCCTTCCATCTCCATTAT
>UMGN01022028.1_pt1 | contig 11651 bp, 9 predicted proteins | sample 1965281 | NCBI WGS metagenome assembly UMGN01 (sample SAMEA4836073, study PRJEB28245) | human gut metagenome | biome: gut microbiome; material: fecal sample | place: Denmark | collected 2008 | reverse complement strand
GCCGATGGCCGCCATGATAGCGGTGGGGGTGGCCAGCACCAGGGCGCAGGGGCAGAACACCACCAGGATGGTCACCGCCCGGATCACCTGACCGCTGAACAGCCACGTGAGGGCTGCGGAAGCGAGGGCGGCGATCACAATCCAGGTGGCCCAGCGGTCGGCCAGGCCCACAATCTTCGCCTTGCCCGCATCCGCCGACTGCACCAGGCGGATCATCCGCTGGATGGAGCTGTCCTCCCCCACCCGGGCGGCCTCCATCTCAAAGGAGCCGAACTGGTTGACGGTGCCGCTGAATACCTCATCTCCCGGCCCCTTGTCCACCGGGAGGGACTCGCCGGTCATCACCGCCTGGTTGACGGAGGTCTGTCCGGCCCGCACCACCCCGTCCACCGGAATGGTCTCTCCGGGGAGCACCCGCAGCCGGTCCCCCACCGCCACGGCCTCGGCGGGGATGCTCTCCTCCCCGGCGGCGGTCACCCGCCGGGCGGTGCGGGGCGTCAGTCGGACCAGCTTTTCGATGCCCGCCCGGGCCTTGGCCACCGTCCGCTCCTCCAGCAGAGAGCCAAGCTGCATGATGAAGGCGATCTCGCCGGCGGCAAAGATCTCCCCAATGGCTACCGAGGCGAGCAGCGCCAGGGACACCAGCACGTCGGCCTTGATGTCAAAGCGGGTGAACAGCCCCACGGCCGCCTCCCTGACAATGGGCGCGCCGCAGAGCAGGATGGCCAGCCACGCCGGGTTCACCGGCAGGGCCGCCGGGGCAAAAAAGCTCAACAGGAGGGAACCCCCTCCCAGCGCAAGAAATGTGATATCCCGTTTCATATACCCATACCCCCTATAGGTATATTTATACCCCCACGGGTATTATTTGTCAAGAAAAAAGCGGCCCAAACGGGCCGCATCAGCGTCAGCTCATACGTGAGAAGTGCTCGATGGCTTTGGCGAATTCCGCAATGGTCCGGTCCGCGTCTCCGTGCTCGATGCCGTCCCGGACGCAGTGGTTGAGATGCCCCTCCAGCACCACCTGTCCCACCTTGTGCAGTGCGCTCTTGGCGGCGTTGATCTGCATCAGCATGTCCTCACAGGGCACGTCCTGATCCACCATCTTGTCGATGGCGCCCAACTGCCCGATGATCTTTTTCAGTCTGCGGTGGAGGTTGTCCGCATCCATACACTGTCTCAATGGCTTCACCCACTTTCTTTGCTATGATACCAGCTTTTCGCCCGCCTGTAAAGGCAAAGCGGGACCGGCGCGGCAAGGCGCGCCGGTCCCGGCCGGTGAAAGCTCAGCTCCGCTCCTCAAAGCTGGCGCCGCAGTTGCGGCAGTTGACGGTGATCTTCCCCTTCCCCCGGGGCACCCGCAGATACTGTCCGCAGTTGGGGCACTTGAAGTAGCGGTGCTCCTTGTCCCGGCGGATGGTACGGCGCATCCGCAGCCAGCGTATGGCGGGTCCGGCCAGAGCCAGAAACCGGGCGTTCTCCGCCCGGCGGCGGTCGATACGGCGGGAGAACATGCGGAACAGATCCCACAGGAGCACTGCCAGCGCCAGCCAGGAGAGCACCTCCAGGTGGGGCAGGCCGGACAGAAGAATGAGGACGATATAGACCACGAGGAGGAAAAAGGAGAGCTGGTCGCTTCCATACCGGCCGTACATCAATTTTCGAATGAAGTTCATCACCATGAAATACGGTCGTCTCCTTTGAAGTTAAAAATAAATTTTTTCTGAACTTATGATAGCGCCTCCCTGTTTCTTCGTCAAGGAAGGAAACGTAAACAATATGTGAATTGTCCGCCCGGGGCAGCCATTCCGGGGCTTGCGGGATGGCGGAAAACCCGGTATACTGGTAAAAAAGCATGGGAGGGGCGTTTATGGGACGCATCGACAAGGAGAATTACTATCTGGACATCGCCCAGACAGTGGCCGGGCGCTCCACCTGCCTGCGCCGGTGCTATGGGGCCATTCTCGTCAAGAGCGACGAGATCATCTCCACCGGCTACAACGGCGCCCCCCGTGGGCGGCGCAACTGCGTGGATCTGAACTACTGCACCCGCGAGGCGCTGAACATCCCCTCCGGGGAGCGGTACGAGCTGTGCCGCTCCGTCCACGCCGAGGCCAACGCCATCATCTCCGCCGCCCGCAGCGAGGCCCTGGGCGCCACCCTCTACATGGCCTGCGTGGAGCCGGACACCGGGGCGCTGATTCCCGGCTCCACCTCCTGCTCCATGTGCCGCCGCCTCATCATCAACGCCGGCATCGAGCGGGTGGTCATCCGGGACACCCGCACAGAGTACCGGGTGGTGGAGGTGGCCGACTGGGTGCGGGAGGACGACTCCCTGCCCCGATCCCTTTGAGGCCCAGGGCCGCAGAAATTGATTCCGAACAGGAATGTTCTTGACAGAAGGCCGCCACAGACTTAAAATAGATAAGGTGTAATATTTTGAAGAACGAGGGGTAAGCTCTTCAAATTTTGTGCGCTCTGCCCAAGAGCGGGCGGGAGCGCGTGCATCCATTTCATGAAAAAGAACTTTGAAAATCCAAGATATGGAGGTGTGTTGAACCCTTGATGCAGACTGTCATCGCCTGTGTGATCACGGCCGTGGTCGCACTCATCATAGGCATTCCCATCGGCATTCAAATCCGCAAGCGCACCGCGGAAAAAGAGATCAACAGTGCGGAGGAGGAGGCCAAGCGCATCATCAACGAGTCCATCAAGAGCGCCGAGAGTAAGAAGCGGGAGGCGCTGGTGGAGGCCAAGGAGGAGATTCTCCAGGCCCGCAACGAGTATGAGCGCGAGGTGAAGGAGCGCCGGGCCGACCTGCAGAAGCAGGAGCGGCGGCTCCAGCAGAAGGAAGAGAACCTGGATCGCAAGACCGAGAACATCGAGAAGAAGGAGGACACCCTGCAGCGCAAGCTGGCCGAGCTGGACGAGGCCCGGGACGAGGTGGCCACCGTCAAGAAGACCCAGATGGAGGTGCTGGAGCGCATCTCCGGCTTCACCGCCGAGGAGGCCAAGAACTACCTCATCAATCAGCTTGCCGAGGAGGTCACCCACGAGTCGGCCATGAAGGTGCGGGAGATCGAGGCCCAGTTCAAGGAAGAGGCCGACACCCGCGCCAAGGAGATCCTGTCCCTGGCCATTCAGCGCTGCGCCGCCGACCATGTGGCCGAAGCCACCGTCTCTGTGGTTCCCCTGCCCAATGACGAGATGAAGGGCCGCATCATCGGCCGCGAGGGCCGCAACATCCGCACGCTGGAGACCATGACCGGCGTGGATCTGATCATCGACGACACGCCGGAGGCCATCACTGTCTCCTGCTTCGACCCGGTGCGCCGGGAAATCGCCCGCATCGCCCTGGAGAAGCTCATCCAGGACGGCCGCATCCATCCCACCCGCATCGAGGAGATGGTGGAGAAGGCCAAGCGGGAGGTGGACGCCACCATCAAGGCCGAGGGCGAGCGCGCCGTGTTCGAGACCAATGTCCACGGTCTGCACCCCGAGCTCATCAAGCTGCTGGGCCGCATGCGCTACCGCACCAGCTACGGCCAGAACGTGCTCAACCACTCCATCGAGGTGTCCCACCTGGCGGGGCTGATCGCCGCTGAGATCGGTGCCGACGTGACCCAGGCCAAGCGGGCCGGCCTGCTCCACGACCTGGGCAAGTCCATCGACCACGAGGTGGAGGGCTCCCACGTGCAGATCGGCGTGGAACTGGCCCGGAAGTACCGGGAGAACGAGGACATCGTGCATGCCATTGAGGCGCACCACAACGACGTGGAGCCCCGCACCATCGTGGCCTGCATCGTCCAGGCAGCCGACGCCATCTCCGCCGCCCGCCCCGGCGCCCGCCGCGAGAACCTGGAGAACTATATCAAGCGTCTGGAGAAGCTGGAGGAGGTCACCTCCTCCTTCCCCGGTGTGGAGAAGTCCTTCGCCATTCAGGCCGGCCGCGAGGTGCGCATTATGGTGGCCCCGGACAAGGTCAGCGAGGATCAGATGGTGCTCCTGGCCCGGGACATCGCCAAGAAGATCGAGGAGGAGCTGGAGTATCCCGGCCAGATCAAGGTCAACATGATCCGGGAGACCAAGGTCATCGAGTACGCGAAATAAGATACGCACGGGAGGGGCTGCTGGACAGCCCCTCCTTTGTCGAAAGCGGGGAGTTTGCCCATGAAAAAACCGAAAAAAGAAGAAAAGCCCCTCAGCGGCGCTCAGGAGGCCTACGAGTGGCTTCAGATTCTGATTGTGGCGCTGGTGACCATCATCCTGGTGTTCACCTTCGTGGGGCGCATCACCCCGGTGGTGGGGGAGTCCATGCTGCCCACCCTCCACGAGGGGGATGTGATGCTGATCCGGGACATCGGCTACACCGATCCCCAGCCGGGGGACATCGTGGTGCTCACCAAGGAGTTTGACGCCGCCAGGGGGCCCATTGTCAAGCGGATCATCGCCGTGGAGGGCCAGACGGTGGACATCGACTACCAGACCGGCACCGTCTATGTGGACGGCGAAGCCCTGGACGAGCCCTATCTGAACGAGCCCATGGAGGAGCCCTGGTATGAGGATCTCACCTCCGTGACGGTGCCGGAGGGGTCGGTCTTCGTCATGGGGGACAACCGCAACCACTCCAACGACAGCCGGGACGTGACCCTGGGCACCGTGGACACGCGCTATCTGCTGGGCAAGGCGGAGTTCATCTGCTTCCCCTTCTCCGACTTCGGACGCATCGGCTGAGGGAGGCGGCCGCCCCGCCCGGCCGGGGATCATACAATCGGGGGCCGCAGGCATTGCCTGCGGCCCCCGATTGATTTTGTCCTATTTTCCAAACAGCCGGCCCAGGAAGGACTTCTTTTTCTTCGGCTGTTCCGCCGCTCCGGCGGGGGCGGCCTTGTCCAGCTCCTCCAGCTCCTCCTTGGCGTCGAAGCCCAGGTCAATGGCCTTTTGGTAGCACGTCCGGGCCTGTGCCGCGTCGGCCTCCACGCCCTGGCCCTCCCGGTAACAGTCACCCAGCAGGCACATGGCCCGGCCGGAGCCGCCTTCGGCGGCCTTTCGGAACCAATACACCGCCTGCGCCGGGTCAGGCCGTATGCCGATCCCCTTGAGCATGCAGTAGCCCAGGTTACACTGGCCCACGGAGCTGCCCTGTTCGGCGGCCTGGCGGTACAGCTTCACGGCCCGGGTCTTGTCCTCCTTCACGCCCTTGCCGCTCTCATAGCAGTAGCCCAGGTTGCACTGGGCGCGGGGATAGCCCTGCTCCGCCGCCCGCTCGTACCACTCCACGGCCTTGGCGGCGTCCTCCGCTACGCCCACGCCCCGGTCATAGAAGAAGCCCAGGTTGCACTGGGCCGGGGCATACCCCCGCCGGGCGGCCTTCTCATACCACTCCGCCGCCTTGGTCTTGTCCTCCGCCACACCCTCGCCGTACTCATAGCACAGGCCCAGGTTGCACATGGCCCTGGGGTGCTCCTGCTCGGCGGCCCTGGCATACCACTCCACGGCCTTGGTCTTGTCCTCCGCCACGCCGATGCCCTGCTCGTAGCAGTAGGCCAGATTACACTGAGCGGTGGCATGGCCCCGCTGGGCGGCCTTTTCGTACCACTCCACCGCTTTGGTCTTGTCCTCCGCCGTGCCGCTCCCCACCTCGTAGCAGTAGCCCAAGGCGCACTGGGCGGGTGGATAGCCCTGCTCCGCCGCCTGGGTATAGAGCTGGAAGGCCCGCGCCGCATCCACTTCGGTGCCCTCCCCGTCCCGGCACAGGTCGCCCAGGATGCTCTGTGCCCGGGCATTTCCCTGGGCCGCCGCCTTCTCCAGCCACCGCACGGCGGCGGCCGCGTCCCGCTCCACTCCGTTTCCGTTGAGGTAGCACACCGCCAGGTTGCATTGGCCCGGGGCATAGCCCTCCTCGGCGCTCTTGCGGTACCACAGCACCGCATGGCGCAGATCCTCCTCTACGCCGTCCCCGTTCTCATAGCACAGCCCCAGGTCGCACATGGCGGGCACATAGCCGCCCTTGGCGGCGGCCCGGTAGAGCTCCACGGCCCGGGCCTTGTCCTCGGGCACGCCGTTGCCGGTGAGCAGCAGATCCCCCAGAATCCCCTGGGCCCGCGGGAACTCCTGCTCTACCGCCTTTTCCAGCCAGCCTACGGCCTCCTCCGCGCTCCGTTCCGCGCCGGTCCCGTTGAGCAGGCATACGGCCAGATTGGTCTGGGCCGGGGCATAGCCCTCCCCGGCGGCCTTGGTGTACCAGTACACCGCCTTGGCCGGGTCTTCGGTCAGTCCCTCCCCCAGCTCGAAGGCCAGCCCCAGGCTGCACATAGCAGGGGGATAGTTCTGTTTGGCGGCCTTTCCATACCACTCCGCCGCCTGGGCCGCGTCGGCCTCCACGCCGTCGCCGTCCCGGTAGCAGCTTCCCAGCAGGCTCTGGGCCCGGGCCTGGCCCTGCTCCGCCGCCTTCTCCAGCCAGGGGATGGCCTTCTCCGGCGCCGCCTCCATGCCGATGCCGGTGAGAAAGCAGTAGGCCAGATTGGTCTGGGCCGGGGCATAGCCCCCCTCGGCGGCCCTGGTGTACCACTCCACCGCCTGGGCCTTGTCCTCCGCCACGCCGTCGCCGGTCTCATAGCACAGGCCCAGACTGCATATGGCGGGCAGGTAGCCGTCCGCCGCAGACTCCCGGTAGAGGGAGAGGGCCCTCTCCTTGTCCTGCTCCACCCCACGGCCATCCAGGTAGAAGTCCCCCAGGATGCTCTTGGCCCGGGCGGAGCCGCCCTCCACCGCCTTCTGGAACCACGCCACCGCCTGGGCCATGTCCTCCTCCACGCCGATGCCGTTGAGATAGCACACCGCCAGGTTGCACATGGCGGGAGCGTAGTCCTGCTCCGCCGCCTTCCGATAGCACTCCGCCGCCTGGACCCTGTCCTCCGCCACGCCGTTGGCGTTCTCGTAGCACAGGCCCAGGTCGCACAGCGCTGGGGCGTAGCCCTGGTCGGCGGCCTGCCGGTAGAGCTCCGCCGCCCGGGCCGGGTCGGCCTCCACGCCCTTGCCGTCCAGATAGCAGTCGCCCAGCAGATCCTGGGCACGTGCGAAGCTCTGCTCCGCTGCCCGGCGGAACCACTCCGCCGCCGCGGCCGGGTCGGCCTCGGTGCCCACGCCGTGGAGCGTGAGCACGCCCAGATTGCACTGGGCCGGGGCGTAGTCCTGCTCCGCCGCCTTCCGGTAGCACTCCACCGCCTTGGCCTTGTCCTGCTCCACGCCGTCCCCGTGCTCATAGCACAGGCCCAGGTTGCACAGGGCTGGGGGATAGTCCTGCTCGGCGGCCTGCCGGTAGAGCCGGGCCGCCTCCCCCCGGTCCTGCTCCACGCCGGTGCCGTCCCAGTGGCAGTCGCCCAGAATGTTCAGCGCCCGGGGAAACTTCTGCTCCGCCGCCTTCTCCAGCCACTGGTGGGCGCACTCCACATCCTTGTCCACACCGATTCCATTGAAGTAGCACACCGCCAGATTGGTCTGGGCCGGGGCGTAATCCTGCTCCGCCGCCTGGAGGTAGCACTCCGCCGCACGGGCCTCGTCCTTCTCCACGCCGGAGCCGTTCTCATAGCTCAGGCCCAGGTCGCACTGGGCGGGGGCGTAGTCCTGCTCCGCCGCCTGCTGAAAGAGCTCCGCCGCACGGGCCTCGTCCTTCTCCACCCCTGCGCCGGACTGGTAACAGCGCCCCAGCAGGTCGGTGGCCCGGAGATCCCCGTCCTCCGAGGCCAGGGCAAACCAGCGGGCCGCCTGGGCCGGGTCCTTGTCGGTCCCGTCGCCCTCGGTATAGCGCACGCCAAGGTCGTAATAGACGGAGGCGTCTCCGCCCTCCGCCTGCTCCAGCAGGGTCTGGAACTCCTCGCGGGCGCGCTGGAGTCCCTCCACCGCCTTCTGAATCAGATGGGTATCCACAAAAATGACCTGCTGATCCTCGAAGGATTCACGGTTATTGTTGGCATTCGTGTCCATGACCGTTCCCCAATCTATGTAGTATGGGGATATTATACGCCGCCCATAGGATTTTGTCTATGGCGGAAAAGAGGAGAACCCTCCCGGCAGGTGAGTCTGCCGGTAAACGCTTTTGCCAAGCGTTTCGGAGGGAAAGATCATGTGAAAGGCTGCTCCGCCCGGTGGGGCCGGAGCCCCGCCGGGCGGGTGTGTGATCTAGGGCAGCTCGATCACCCAGTTCAGCGGGTCATAAGTGGATGTATACGACCGGGTCTCCACCTCCCGCGGCCGGTCGGTGCGCAGAATGTTGAAAACCAGCGCCTCCACCTCGATAGCCGTAATCTTCCCCTCTGGCTCCTCCAGCAGCCGGAACTCCGGCCAGTACTCCTCCGCCGGGCCGGGGAAGACCCGGTATCGCTCGTAGCGGTTGCCCGCCTCATCGGTGACCCACGCGGCGGGCATGTGCCAGATAGAACAGCCCCGATAGCGGTTGCCCGCCTCGTCGATGAACCATATCGCCGGCACAGGCTGGACACGGCCCGCCTCATCCTCAGAATAGAGCATGGGCACCCATAGCTGTTGCAGCTTCTCCTCCCGGGCCGCCAGGGCGGGGCTCAGCTCCCCATAGAAAGCCACGCTGTGCCCGTCGTCCCCCACCAGGGCGGTGACGGTACCCTCCCGGAAGGTGCGGCTGACGGAGACGGCGTCCAGAGTCTGGGGGGTATCCAGGGCCAGGACGCCCCCCTCCCACATGGGCTGGTAGCCCAGATGGGAGACGTCGTTGGAGTACACCTCCACGTCGAAGGTATAGGGCCCCTTCGCCCCGTCGGGCACCTCCATGTGATAGATCTCGGTTTCGCCCTCCGTGTAGCCCTGGGCCCAATAGGTGCGGCTCATCCAGTCGGCAAGGACATCCAGGCGGCTGGGGTGGTATGTCGTCCCCTCTGTTAAAAAAACGGGGGCCGACATCTCACCCTTGGCATCGTCATAGTACGAGAACACCCGCCGCAGCTTCTTCCCGTCGGCGTCGTATACCAGCAGGCGGTAGCGCAGCTCCTCCCCCTCGGCCAGCGCCCCCTCTCTGGTAAAAACACTCACCGGCACAGTGAGCATCCCATCCCGCTGATAGGCCCCGCCGATGCGGTAGAGGAACGCCCCGTCCTCCTTGTGGAGTGCCTCCCCCTGCACCAGCAGGGAGAGGTTCTCCTCCGCCGCCCCCACCCCCAGGAAGTAACGGATCACCCGCTCTGTCCCGGCGGCTACGGCCTGATAATTTACCAGTCCCAGCACCAGCCCCGCGCAGGCCGCCAGGGCCGCCACACGCCGCAGGGGTATTTGCCGTCTGGGAGCCGGCCGCCGGGCCTCCAGGGCCCGAACCAGCTCCCGCTTGCTCTCCTCCGTCAGGCGCACCTGCTCCAGCTCCTCCCGATACCGTCTATCCATCACAGCAGCTCCCTTCCAGCCGTTCCCGCAGCTTGGCCCTCGCCCGCGCCAGGTGGGTGCTCACCAGGGCGGGGGACTGGCCCAGCAGGGCCGCGATCTCGTGTACCTCGTACTCCTCATAGTACCGCAGGTAGACCACCTGCCGGTATTTGGGGGGCAGGCCGTTCACCAGGGCCAGCAGCGCGCCGTCCTCCGGCTCCGGCGCCTCCGCCGCCAGGTGCAGGCCCTCCTCCAGCGGCGCCCGGCGGCGGAACCAGGCGCTCTTTTTCCAGTTCTTGCAGGCGTTGACGCTCAGCCGCACCACCCACGCCCGCTCCTGGCCCAAATCGGGGAAGCGACGGCCCTCCTCTACCAGCTTGATGAGCACCGTCTGGCAGATGTCCTTGGCGTCGTCCATGTCCCCCAGCCAGGTGTAGCCGATGCGGAGGATGGCGTCGGCGTACCGCTCCACCAGCTCCTCCGCCCGCGTCCCGTCCATGGCCTCGCCCCCTTTCACCTCTATAACAACACAGGCGGGCCGGATCTGTCAATTCCGCGTAAAACTTCATGCGCCTGGGACGCGGCAGGGGGCACACGGCCAATTTTGCTCCGCCTTTGCACAGCAAAAAAGCGGCGCGGCAAGAGCCGCGCCGCAACCTGCCGAACGGTTTTTTCGACGGCCTCAGCGGAAAATTGCAGGGGCGGGGCTCCTCCCCGTCCGCGGGCGGCCACAAGGGCCGCCCCTACAGGCGCGCGCCGCGTGCTGCCCGCGCGGCGATACGCCGGGCCCTGTCACTCCAGGGTCAGATCCCCCTCCTTGATCCACCCGATGCGCCGGAAGAAGAGGCCGAACAGCCAGCAGAGCACCGCAGGGAGGACAAAGCAGATGAGCGCCAGCCCAACCCAGTCCAGGGAGGTGATGGCCGCCTTGGCCCCGGTGGCCACATCGTTGACCCATCCGGCGTACACCCCGATGGGGCCCACCATGCCGCAGGTGCCCATGCCGGAGGCCACAGCGGAGGCCGGGTCGTTCATCTCCAGCCGGAACAGGCAGGTGGCCAGGGGGCCGGTGATGGCCGAGGTGAGGATCGCGGGCAGCCAGATGCGGGGATTGCGGACGATGTTGCCCATCTGGAGCATGGAGGTGCCCAGGCCTTGACTGACCAGCCCGCCCCAGCGGTTCTCCCGGAAGGAGAGCACCGCGAAGCCCACCATATTGGCGCAGCAGCCCGCCACGGCGGCCCCTCCGGCCAGCCCCGTCAGGCCGATGGCGGCACAGATGGCGGCCGACGAGATGGGCAGAGTAAGGGCCACGCCGATGACCACCGACACCAGAATCCCCATCCAGAAGGGCTGGAGCACGGTGGCCCACTTGACAACGTCCCCCACGGCGGAGGCCGCGGTGCCGATGGCCGGGGCCAGCAGGGCGGACAGCCCCACTCCGGCCAGGATGGTCACCAGGGGGGTGACCAGAATGTCGATTTTCGTCTCCTTGGACACCGCCTTGCCCAGCTCGGCGGCAACCACGGCGATGAAGAGCACCGCCAGCGGCCCGCCCGCCCCCTTGCCGCCGGACAGGGTGACGCTGCCCAGGGCGTTGGCGGCATAGCCCACCGTGGCCAGGGAAAACAGCACCAGGGGCGGCGCCTGGAGGGCGTAGCCGATGGCCACGGCCATGGCCGAGCCGCTCATGGCGGAGGCGTAGCCCCCCACCGTCACCAGGAAGGCGATGCCGAGCTGCTTACCCAGCGTGTCCAGAATGGTGCCGATGAGCAGGGAGCAGAACAGCCCCTGGGCCATGGCCCCCAATGCGTCCACCCCATACCGCTTTGCCGAGAGGACAATATTTTTTCGCTTGAGAAATGCGCTGCATACTCCCATATTTCCGTCTCTCCTTTACACATGTCATGACACATAACTTGTCTTATTATAGCGGAACAGGCGGATTTGTCAAGCAAAAAGCGCGGGACACGTCCCGCGCTTTTGGAGATCACACATACCCCAGCAGTCCCCGGACGGACACCTCGCCGGAGGACACCGCCTCCCGGCTGCCGTCGGCGCGGCGCACCACCAGGGCGAAGGTATCGTCCACCGCCTCGGCAAAGGCCTCCTCCTCCCCGCCCGCCCGGAGCAGGCGCACCGTCCGGCCCAGGGTGAGGCAGTCGGCCCGGTACCGCTCCAGCCAGGCCGCCCGCTCCGCCGGGAAGGCGGCGTACAGCTCGTCCAGGGCGGCCAGCACGGCCGCCGCCATCTCCGCCCGGCGG
>UMGN01009416.1_pt1 | contig 11754 bp, 10 predicted proteins | sample 1965281 | NCBI WGS metagenome assembly UMGN01 (sample SAMEA4836073, study PRJEB28245) | human gut metagenome | biome: gut microbiome; material: fecal sample | place: Denmark | collected 2008 | reverse complement strand
TACACCCGTCCCGCCGTAGTTCCCGCCCGGTGATGAACAGTCCGGTGGACTGTTCGTAGCAGTGAGCAGCGGTAGCGTTGCGAACGCCGCAATGTAGAGTGATGAATATGCAAGGCATATTCATCTCCTTTGAAGGTGTAGACGGCGTCGGCAAAACCACGCAGGTTGAACGGTTGCGTGCGTACGTTGAGGCGCAGGGGCGCGAATGCGTGGTCACGCGCGAGCCAGGCGGTACTGTGCTTGGCGTGGCGATTCGCGAGTTGCTGCTTGGCGGCGTGGAAGGTTCCGATGCGGATATCGCTCCGCGTGCGGAGGCGCTGCTGTTCGCCGCTGACCGTGCCCAGCATGTTGCCGAGGTGATTCGCCCTGCACTGGAACGCGGTGCCGTGGTAATTACCGATCGGTACCTTGATTCTTCTCTTGCATACCAGGCTGGCGGCCGCGAATTGACGGCAGGTGAAATCCGCGACTTAAGTATGTGGGCAACGTGTGAGCTATTGCCGAATCGCACGTATCTGCTGGATCTTGACCCTGTGCAATCGCATGCACGACTGCAGCATGATGAAGATCGCATGGAATCCGCGGGAAACGATTTCCAACGTCGTACACGACAGGCGTTTCTTGACTTGGCAAAGGCGGAATCGCAACGCTTCCGCGTGATTGATGCCAGCCAATCCATCGATGAAGTATGGGCGCATATTCAGTCTGATTTTGCGCAAATCAGTCAAATGAAAACTTTCCAATCGGAGGCCGCCCAGTGAGCGTGTGGGATTCGATCGTCGGCCAGCAGCAGGTTGTCGAACAACTCAAAGCCATCGCAAGCGGCGATCCGAAAGCCATTGCGCAATCCTGGCTGATTTGCGGCCCTCCCGGATCGGGTCGTTCCAATGTGGCGCGCGCGTTCGCTGCGGCGTTGGAGAGCCCCGATCATGGTCTTGGCGACGAGCCGACCAAAGCCGCGCAGCAGGTGCTTGCCGGCACTCACCCCGACGTGACCGTGCTGGCCACCAACAAAGTGACCATCGGCATCGACGAGGTGCGAAACATCATCACTACGTCCGAGCAGATGCCAAGCACTGCGCCGTGGCGCATCATCATTATCGAAGATGTCGATCGCATGCTGGAACGCACCACCAACGTGTTGCTCAAGGAGATTGAGGAGCCGAGCGGGCATACGATTTGGCTCTTGTGTGCGCCGAGTGCGCAGGACGTGTTGCCGACGATTCGCTCGCGCACTCGCATCGTCAATCTTGCCGTGCCCTCCACGCAGGCGGTGGCTGCATTTCTGGAGCAAAATGGCGGATTCGAGCCGAAAATCGCGGTGCGTGCCGCACGTCTTGCGGAAGGGCATATCGGCATCGCGCGCTTGTATGCGAAGAATGAGCAGGTGATGTCTGACCGCGACGAGCTGATTGTGGGCGTGCTTGGATTGCGTCGCGCGTCGGATGCGGTACTGCTTGCCGGCAATCTTATCGACAATGCGAAAGCGCAGGCCGAAGCGGAGGTGAAGGTCAAAGCGGCAGAGGCGGAAGCCGATTTTCGCAGAGTCAATGGGCTTGGGGCGAAGGATCGTATTCCTCCGAAGCTGCGTGGCGCATACAATGCGATCGCCAAAAAAGACGAGCTGAAGCGACAGACCACGCGCCTTACGCGTGACGTGCTCGACCGTGCGTTGAACTCGATCGCCAGTATTTACCGTGATGTGGCTGTGCTGCAGAACAATGCCGAGGATTCGGTGGGACTGATCAATTTGGAGAATCGTTCATCGATCACCGAACTGTCGGTGCGGCTTACGCGTGGGGGAGCGGTGCGGCGGCTGGAAGATATCGCCGTTGCGCGTCGCCGCCTGGCCGGCAATGGCAATCCCGTACTGGTCTTTGAAGCCCTCTTCTGCTCTCTCATCGCCAGTTAGGTCTAGCGGCGTTGGCACATACTGTTTTCCGGCGGGCAGATTTTTCCAGTGAGCGGAAAAATGGTTGTTTGGCTGTATGATTCTGGCTTGCTATCGTGCGATAACTGCCGGCAAAATTGCAAAAATACGATTCAGCGCTGGCAGTTGGTGGATTCGCGCACGATCAGTTGCGGCGCGAGTGAGATATGTGCGGGGCTGCCGGGGGCGTCGTTGAGTAGGCGTAGCGCTTCGGAGACGATTTGTTTGAACGGCGGGCGCACACTGGTCAGCGCCGGCATGGTGGTGCGTGCAATCGGCGAATCGTTGTAGCCAACCACCAGCACATCTTCAGGCACGCGAAGCCCAAGCGAATGCAACGCCACCATCACGCCGAACGCGATCGCATCGTCGGCACACACCACGGCCTCCGGCTGCACGAGCGGCTCGGAAAACAGTCGCATGGCGCAGTCGAAACCGCGTTGCACGCTACGATCGCCGAACTTGTTCCATTCGGCTTCGGTGTTCAAGTGGTGCGCGCGCACCTGCGTGTGGAACATGGCGAACAGTTCCGCCGATTCGAAGGAGATTTCCTTGCCGGCCATGTATGCCACGGATGCGATGCCACGTTCAGCCAAATGCCCGATCACAATTTCCATGGCTGCGTTTTCGTCGACGCTCACCATGGATGTGCGGAACGAGCATCGACGGCCGCCCACCTGCACAATCGGCAATGTGGAGGCGTAATGTTCAAGTTCCTCGGAAAGGTAGGCTCCCCAGGCGGGCAGTACGATCAGCCCGTCAACATGGCGGTCCACCAACGATTCGATGCGTTGGATCTGCGTGGCCTGATCGCCGCCGATGCCGAGCAGCAGTTGCTGCGAATCCACGTCGATGACGGGTTCGATTTCGTCAAGCAGTTGCGCGCAGAACGGGTCGGTGGCGGTTGGAATCACCAGTCCGATGGTGTTGGTGACGGTGCTGCGCAATGCGCTCGCCGCATAATTGACCGAATAGTTGAGGTGTGCCGCGGCGGCTCTCACACGTCGTGCGATGTCGTCGTCTTTGGTGCGTTTTCCGGAAAGCACGCGGGAGACGGTGGCGATGGAGACGTTGGCCAGCGCGGCGACGTTCGTGATTGAACTGTTCGCCGAAGTAGCCGAAGCCGAGGCGTTGTCGGTTGTGCGTGCCATGCTCTCCTCCCAAAATCATTCGAAGTATTGGATTATTCGAATTGCTGCCGTGTCTCAATCGCGTATTCAGGAATAAAACAGCCACCCGTCGAATGCGGCAGGTGGCTGAAGCAAGTATCGCAATCATGCATATGGAATTGCGATCGCATTGCGATTTCGTAACTGAAGATTGTTGAATATCTTGCGAAATCCTCGAAAATCTTCAGAAAAGAAGATCACTCGGCGTTGACGAGGATGTTCAGCAGGTTGTCTGCCACGGTTTCGTCGTCGGCGCCCTGCACGTCGATGACCACGGAATCGCCCTGCTTGATGCCCAGGCCCATGATGGACAGGATGGAGCCTGCCGGAACCGGGTTGCCGCCTTCCTTGGCGATGGTGACGGTGCAGCCGGAGGCGGTGACGGCCTGGGAGAACTGTGCGGCCGGACGAGCGTGGATACCGACGGGATCGTTGATGACGGTGGTGCGGGTTGCCATGATGGACACTCCTTTGAGTCGTTATTGTTGATTGTTTTCTGTTGTGTTATTTGAAAGTCGTGCTGCTTGCCGAGTGAAATGCATCGGTGCGCCGCTGGTGATTACTATAGCACTTTTTCCACGAAACGCAGAAAACGTTTACTGGTTGTGTGTTGCGGTTTAAAGCGTGTATACTGTGGGCAGGCTGAAAATGATTTACCGGCAAAGACGGTGGAAATCATTGCGGTAACTCAACGCGCAAGGCAGGCGCGGAAATCACAAGAACACGTTCGGCTCGCGTTCCTTTCGCGAGCAAACAACAAACGCAAACGACAAAACAAGGAAACAGGTCAAAGGAGTTCACATGATCATCAAGGGTGTTGGCATTGGCCGCGGCGTTGCAGTCGGCCCGGTCATCCGTATGGCGCAGCCGCTGCCGGAACCGTCGGACGCCCCGCGTGCGGAAGGCATTGCCGCCGAAAGCGAAATCGCCCGCGTGGAAAAGTCCCTCGCACTGGTGAACGCCGACCTGAACCGTCGCGCCGAAGAGGCCGCCAATGGTGACGAAGGCGCCAAGCAGGCCGCTCCGATTCTGCAGGCCATCGCCATGTTCGCTTCCGATCCGTCGCTGGCCGAATCCATCAAGGGGCTGATCCAGCAGGGCAAGACCGCCGAACGCGCGGTGCTCGAAGGCTTCGCCGCGGTGGAAGACATGTTCCGCGCCATCGGTGGATATCAGGCCGAGCGTGCCGCCGATCTGCATGATGTCGGCCAGCGCGTGATCGCCGACCTTATGGGCGCTCCCGCACCGGGCCTGCCGCAGAGCGAAACCCCGTTCGTGCTCGTTGCCGAAGATCTTTCCCCCGCCGACACCGCGGCGCTCGACATGAGCAAGACCCTCGCCATCGTCACCTCGCAGGGCGGCCCGACCTCGCACACCGCCATCCTGGCCCGTGCCCGCGGCATCGTGGCGGTTGTTTCCGCAGCCGAAGCCGAGAATCTGACCGACGGCACCACCGTGGTCGTCAATGCGGCCAAGGGCGAACTGGTCGTCGACCCGACCGAAGAGGAGATCGCCGCAGCCGAAGCCGCCAAGTCCCGCGCGGCCGCAGCCAAGGAACTGCGCGGCAATCCGGGCTCCACCAAGGACGGCCACCTCATTCCGCTGCTCGCCAACGTGGGCAAGCCGGCCGACGCAGCTAAGGCGCTGGAATATGGCGCTGAAGGCGTTGGTCTGTTCCGTACTGAATTCCTGTTCATCGGCAACTCCGAGCCGCCGACCGTCGAAGAGCAGACCCGCGCTTACACCGAGCTGTTGAGCCAGTTCCCGGGCAAGAAGGTCGTGATTCGTATGCTCGATGCCGGCGCTGACAAGCCGCTGCCGTTCCTCACTCCGGAAGACGAGCCGAATCCGGCTCTCGGCCTGCGCGGTCTGCGCACCCTGCGCGCCCACATGGACGTGCTCGAAGGCCAGCTCAAGGCGCTCGCCGCAGCCGATGCCGCCACCGACGCGAACCTGTGGGTCATGGCCCCGATGGTTGCCGACCAGCATGAGGCTGACTATTTCGTGAAGCTTGGCAAGAGCTTCGGTCTGAAGTTCGTGGGTGCGATGGCTGAGGTGCCGTCGATCGCGCTTATGGCTGATAAGGTGGCCGACGTGGCCGACTTCGTGTCGATCGGCACCAACGATCTGACCCAGTACACGCTGGCCGCCGACCGTACGCTCGGTTCCGTTGCCAACTATCAGACCGCCTGGCATCCGGCGGTGCTGCGTGCCATCAAGATGATCTGCGACGCGGGCAACGCCAAGGGCATGCCGGTGGGCGTGTGCGGCGAGGCCGCTGCCGATCCGGACTTGGCTGTAGTGCTGGCCGGTCTTGGCGTGAACTCCCTGTCCATGACTCCGGTGGCACTCGACGACGTGCGTGCCTCCCTTGCCGAAGTCACCTTCGAAGAGGCTCAGGCCCGTGCCGAAGCCGCCCTCAACGGTGACTTCTACCACCCGGCCAACTGAGCCGTACTAGCTGTGCCTATCGCCTGTAACGCCTTGTTTTTCAAGCGATGTGAGGTCTGATAGGCCCTGTTTCCCGGACCGACCCCTGCCCGCGTGCCCCACAGGCTCGCCGCAGGGGTCGTTTCGTTATGTTTCGTTATGCCGTCAATTGAAACCTTGTATGAGTCAGACGCTTGAGGGATACTGGGTGCATGAAGATTTCCGCAGATTTCACCGTCATTCCCGACGCGTTTGCCAAGGCGGCGCCGCCTGAGAACTGCATCGACGGTACGCCGATTGTTTCCTTCCCCTTCTACATTGATGCGCTTGATCCTGCAGTGCAGTTCCTGCATTGGGAATTCGTTGATCCGGATTCAATTCCGGTATGCGGTTTCCAGTGGAATCATTGGTCCCTCGCGAACCTGCCCGTGGATGCGCTGATGTACGATTTCAACGATTCTCACGCGCTCGCGATTCCGGCTGATTTCTCGCGCACGGTTTCCGCGATGATTCCTGAAACGGTTCAGGGACGCACGTCCGCCGCCTCGCCGTTGCTGCAGGGCCGCAGCAGTGATCCCGCAGTGACGATGCGTTACAACGGTCCATATCCGCCAGATCAGGATCATGACTACTATCTGCATGTGTGGGGTACCACGGCTCCGCTCGCCGGCCTCAATCAGGGATTCTGGCTCAACGAAATGGAACGTGCGCTGCGTACTTCCGGTACAATCGTTGATCAGGGCGCTATTTTCCTCACTGGAAAAGCCTGATTTGTGAAAGAGGATCTCAAGTAAGGCCAGAAATTTGATTTCCGCAGCAATATAACGATATAAAGATGCGGAAATCAGAAATATATCCGACGAAAACGTATTGACAATAATCGAAAGGATTGCTGAATAATTATGGCGTGCACCACGATTTTGGTTGGCAAAGACGCAAGTTATGACGGATCGACCATCATCGCCCGTAATGAAGACAGTGCAAATGGTGAGTTTTGCCCGAAGCGCTTCATCGTAGTCAAGCCTGAAGATCAGCCGCGCAAGTACAAGAGCGTGCTTTCGCATGTTGAAATCGATCTTCCTGACAATCCGCTGCAGTATACGGCTGTGCCGAATGCCGATCCGAAGGAAGGCATTTGGGGCGAAGCTGGCGTGAACGAAGCGAACGTTGCCATGAGCGCCACCGAAACGCTCACCACCAATGAGCGTGTGCTCGGTGCCGATCCGTTCGTGGAACTCACGCCGGCCAAAGGCCAGGAAGGCGAAGAGGGCTATGAGCCGGAAGTCGCCGGTGGCATTGGCGAAGAGGATTTCCTTACTCTCGTGCTGCCGTACGTCACCACCGCCCGTGAGGGTGTGGAACGTTTGGGCGCTCTGCTTGAGGAGTATGGCACGTATGAGATGAACGGCGTTGCTTTCTCCGACGTCGACGAGATCTGGTGGCTGGAAACCGTTGGCGGCCATCATTGGATCGCCAAGCGTGTGCCGGACGAAGCGTATGTGACCATGCCGAACCAGCTGGGCATTGACGAATTTGATCTTGAAGATGCGTTTGGCGAGCAGGAGGACCACATGTGCTCCGCCGATCTGGCCGAGTTCATCGAACGCAACCATCTTGACCTGTCGGTGGAGAATTCCACTCCGTTCAACCCGCGTGACGCGTTCGGCTCCCACTCCGATTCCGACCACGTGTACAACACTCCGCGTGCCTGGTACATGCAGCGTTTCCTTAACCCGTACGACGAGCAGTGGGATGGTCAGGATGCCGATCATAAGCCGGTTTCCGACGATATTCCGTGGGCTCGCCAGCCGGAACGCAAAATCACCATCGAAGATGTGAAGTATGTGCTGAGCTCCCACTATCAGGGCACTCCGTACGATCCGTATGGAAAGCTTGGCGACCAGCGCACCCGCCACATGTTCCGCCCGATCGGCATCAACCGTCAGAGCCAGCTTGCGGTGATGCAGATCCGCCCGTACCGCCCGCAGGTGAGCCGTGCGATCCAGTGGATCGCCTATGGTTCCAATCCGTTCAACACGCTCGTGCCGTTCTTCCCGAACGTCAACTCCACGCCGAAGTATTTGGAAGACACCACCACGCGCGTCACGTCCGAAAACTTCTATTGGGAGAACCGCATCATCGCGGCCCTGTGCGATTCCAGCTTCGCCGACACCGCCAACGCCGTGGAACGCTATCAGGAGAAGACTGGCGCGATGGGCCACCGCATGGTTGCCTCTACCGACGAGCAGATCGAACGTTTGGTGGGTGACGTGACCGACGAATTCGATGCGGAAGACGAAATCGGCGATGTTCAGCCTATGGAACCGGATGAAATCATCGAAGCCGTGCGCAACGGCGAAGCCCGTGAAATCCTTGCCGCAGCCAACGAGACCATGGCCGCGCAGCTCAAGGAGGAAACCGACAAGCTTCTTGATTCCGTGCTGTACACCGCCAGCATGAACATGAAGAACGGCTTCCACATGTCGGACTTCTAAAATCTCACTATTCGGCTCTCGTGACCACGTTGCGGGAGCCAATTATTTTCCGCAATACAACATCGTTAGAATGGCGTGCATTCCAATTTGAAGAAAGGAAACCCCAGTGACCAGCATTGAGGATTTCACCAGCCAGTACGGCTTGGTGCAGAAGATTGATGCGTTCGGCTATCTCGATTATTTGAAGAATGATCCGGATGCTCCACGCAAGCATGGCAAGGTCGTGCTCGTCACCGCCGATACTCCGCTGAAGGCGTCTCGCGGCGAGGGCAAGACCACCACCACGATCGCGCTGATCGACGCGTTGCGTGAGCGTGGCATTGATGCGGCCGCAGTGCTCCGTCAGCCGAGCATGGGCATTACCGCTGCCGGTTCCAAGGGCGGCGCTTCGGGCGGCGGCAAGGCTTCCCTGACCCACCCTGAGCTGATCGACTGGGGTCTGTGCGGCGAAATGGGCGCTATCGAAGCGGCCCAGAACCTGCTGGTTTCCTTCGCTGAGAAGGCCATCGACGACGGCAAGCTCGACGATATCGCCGTGCCGCGCGTTTCCGAAGTGCCGTCCCGTTCGCTGCGTCAGATCGCGGTGGACCGCGGCAAGGGCAATGTGGCCGAGCGTGTGGTGCTCACTCCGACCTGCGAGCTCATGCAGATCGTGGTGCTCTCCCGTTCCATGGATGAGATCGCCGAGCGCGTTGCCAAGATGATTGCCGGCACGAAGGACGGCAAGGCCGTTACGTTCGGTGAATTCGTTGATTTGTGGCGTATTACCGGCATTCTTTCCGATGCGGTGAAGCCGGCGAAGACGGAAACGGTGAATGGTTCTCCCGTGTATGTGCACGGCGGTCCGTTCGCGAACGTGTCGATCGGCATTCCGACGCTGGTTTCCGTGGAAATGGCGTGCGCCCTGCATGATGTGGTGATCGTCGAGGCCGGTTACGGTGCTGACGCGGGCGCTCAGAAGTGGCTTGACATTGCTTGCCGCGAGTATGGCGCACAGTGGCCGTCCGCCGCGATTGTGGTGACCCGCGCTTCCACTTGGCGTGACGATCCGGCGCTTGCCTGGCGTTACCCGTTCCACGTGCAGCGTTTGGAAGGTCTTGATATTCCTACGTTCCCGCTGATTAACCTGTGGGATGGCGAAGACGATCAAATTCCGGCGTTGCAGCAGACCGCCAAGGATCTGGAGTTCCGCGAGCCGATTATCGGCAACCTGTATCGCGATGGTGGCGATGCGCTCGCCCCGCAGCTTGACGCGTTCGTTGACGCGGTGGTGAATGGTTCCATGCCGGCCACGCCGCACAGCCACAAGGGTATGGCTCTGGTGGAGAACGTGCGTTGGGTTGCCGAAAATGCGTATGGTGTTCCGGCAGATCGCGTGATCCTGAAGGACGGTTTTGCTGAATCGCTTAATAAGGCGGTGGACCTGTGCGCCAGCGCCGGTATTGATTTCGGTTCGCTTGCACTGGTTGCGGTGAAGTCTCCGGCCACGATGACTGACAACGATTCCGCTCCGGCTGAAGAGCGTACGGTGACGTTGAAGAAGGTTGAAGTGCATTCCGGTGCCGGTTTGGTGCATGTGAATCTCACCGTTTCGCTGACCACGCCGATGCCGAAGATCGTGTGATAAACGAGTCGTAGCGTTCTGATCGCAACATTTTAGGGCGGTCACTTGCGTATATGCGTAGGTGACCGCCTTTTTGCACCTTAATTTCGGCGGTTTCTAGCGAACGTCGCAACGCTATGACCTCGAAGGAACGGAGGTGACTTCGTCAGAAGTTGACGCCCCGAACCGTGAGGCGGGGAACACGGTGTGTTTCCCCGTAGGTGAGGTGAGAGGTTCGCAATATGGGCGAACCTCGAAGGAACGGTGGAAACTTCGTCAGAAGTTGCCGCCGTTCCAGCCCCAGTCGGTGGTGGCGGTGTAGCGGATGTACGTGCGGTCGGCCGGAATGCCCAGTTCCTTCTCCAACGCGGCCATGATCTGCTCGGTCAGCTTCTCCCAAGCAGAACCGGGCACGGAACGACCGAACACGTTCACCTCGACGTATGCGGCCGGCTTGGAATCGTCACCGCCGAAATAAATCGGCATATTGTCTTCAAACGGGCACATCAGCCAGCCTTCAGACTTGCCGGGAACGGCGGTGATCGCCTTGCCGTATGCGGACTTCAGCGCCTCGCGCTGCTCGGCGGTGGTGGAAACGGAAACATGAGTGTGGATGACTGGCATGATGCTCTCCTTAAATTGTTGGAATCAGCCTTTGCGGTTCACCTCCAGTCTAGGCGTCGAACGGCGCAGTCGGGGTGGCTGTGTGAGAAATTTTGGGCTTTGCCTGAACGGCTGACAAGGTGGTCTGCGTGCGCGTGTTAAATATTCGTTGTGAGAAAACTGATTGAACAGCTTATGAAATTTGGCCTCGTTGGCGTGATCGCCTTCATTATCGACTGGGGCATTCTGAATCTTCTCGTCGGCGTATTCCGCATGCACAACGTGCTCGCCGCAACCATCTCGTTCATTATTTCCCTGATTTTCAACTACATTGCCAGCATGAAACTGGTGTTCAAGCACCGTGACGACATGGCCCGCTGGATGGAAATCCTCATTTTCGTGATTGGCGCGCTGATCGGCCTGTTCATGAACGACGCCATTATCTGGATCTCCACGTATGGCATGAACCATGATGCCTACGTGTCGCAGAGCACCGAATACCTGATCCGCACCAACGTCGGCAAGCTCATCGCCACCGCCGTGGTGATGGTGTGGAACTTCCTGACACGCAAATGGTTGCTCGACGATACGCACACCAACGCCATGAACCGTTTGCGCAAAGCCGACAACCGCCTCACGCCGGAAGAGCTGGAAGCCAAGTGGCAGAACAGCTTCTCGCACAAGCTTGGCATATGGTCGCTGGAACACACTCCCAACGGTTGGCCCAAGTAGTCCTGAATTCGGAAAATCTGCCTGCACAACCCGGAAATCTGCCCTGATCAAATCTGCCCTGATTCCCGACTCGCGCAGACGGCCGGACAGTCCTGAATATGAAAAGGCGGTGCTTACACCTATAAAGGTATAAGCACCGCCTTTTCGTATGCTCTGCATGCTTTACGTGCGAAAGGTCACACGCTTACGGTGGTAAGCATGGGCTGCTCGGTGGAGTCCTTGATCTGCTTGAAGCCGAACAGGGCGATCGCCAGCGAGGTGAGCGCCAGAGCCGTCACTACAATGAAACCACCGTGTGATCCCATACGGTCGATGAACTGGCCGGCAATCGCCGAGCCGACGGAACCGCCGATTGAGTTCATCGCACCCATCCAGGCCATGCCTTCGGTGAAGCGTGTGGGCGGCACCAAGTGCAGCATCAGCTGGTTGCCGTTCACCCACGTCGGTGCCTGGCATACGCCGATGAACAGGTAGATGATCATGATCACCCACAGATGTTTGGCGAACATGAACGAGCCGATGCCTAGATCGACCACGGCAAGGCAGAAGTAGAAACGCTTCCACAGCGGAATAGTCCAATTCTTTGCGCCATACACGAGCGCGCCGATCAGCGAGCTGAACGAGAAGCAGGCGAACACGAAACCGGTGTACTGCTTCATATTCGCTTCCGTGGCGAACGCGACGATCGAAATGCTGGCGGCCGACTGGAACGCGCCCAAACCGAACCACGTCACGCATACGGCGATTAGGCCCGGCCCCCAAATCGATTCCTTGCGCCCGGCATTCACATCG
>UMGN01030467.1_pt1 | contig 11996 bp, 10 predicted proteins | sample 1965281 | NCBI WGS metagenome assembly UMGN01 (sample SAMEA4836073, study PRJEB28245) | human gut metagenome | biome: gut microbiome; material: fecal sample | place: Denmark | collected 2008 | reverse complement strand
CTCCGCCACCCGGGAGGAGGCCGCCGCCATGCTGGTGCGGGTGTACGAGCGGTACACCTCCAAGCTGGACTGGCTCCACGGCTTTTACGCCTTCTCCTCCTATTCCCAGATTGATCTCACCGCCTCCATGGACGCGGTGAGCGTAGGCTGGGCCCGGATGGAGTACGACCCCGCCGCCGGGCCCGTCCTCAACTCCTCCCGCACCAACGGCAACGACTGGGTGCGCCCCGACGACCCCACCCCCGCCACCGATTACTGGGATGCCCGCAGCCTCCCCTACAACTTAAATGTATATGCCTCAGCGGGCGATTCCATCCCCCTCCCCGACGGCACCACCACCTCCACGGTGGCGGCGGTGACCGGAACGCCCGAGGTCCGGGCCCAGGCCGTGGCCGCCCTGGCGGCCGCCAGCGCGGACTACGCGGGCCTGACCATCGACTTTGAGGGCCTGAAGGGGGATACCATAAAACTGAATTATGTAACCTTTCTAAAAGAGCTGGATGCCGTCCTGCCCCAGGGGAAAACCCTCTATGTCTGCGTCCAGCCCGACACCTGGTACACCGGCTTTGACTACCGGGGCATTGGCGAGGCCGCCGACAAGGTGATCCTCATGGCCCACGACTACCAGTGGACCTCCGTCCCCGACTCCTATGTAGGCACTACCAACACCGACTCCCCCGTCACCCCCTTCGCCAGCGTGTACGAGGCTCTGCGTGATCTTACCGACCCGGCCACCGGCGTGGCCGACCGGAGCAAGCTGGCCCTGCAGATCTCCTTTGGCTCGGCGGGCTTCCACGTGGACGGAGAGGACCGCCTGCTGGAGACCACTATCTACCACCCCGCCCCCTCCACCCTGGCCCTGCGCCTGGCCCAGCCCGACACTCAGGTGGTCTACTCGGAGGAATTCCGCAATCCCTGCGCCCTCTACACTACCGAGGACGGCAGCCGTTACAAGGTCTGGTACGAGAACGAGCAAAGCGTGCTGGACAAGGTGGCGCTGGCCCGGATGTTCGGCATCACAGGAGTCTCCCTGTGGCGCATCGGCAACATTCCGGCGGACGGTACCTACGACGTGTGGAGCGCCCTGCTGACCCAGCGCTGACCCGCTTACCATCTACTTAGGAAGTGAAACGGATGACCAACCGCAAGGAACTGCTGCGCGAATTCCTGCTGATGAACCTGGGCACCCTGCTGGTGTCGGTGGGGGTCTACTTTTTCAAATTTCCCAACCATTTTTCCATGGGCGGCGTGTCCGGCCTGGCGGTGCTGCTGGGAAAGCTGCTGCCCCAGCTCTCCCCCTCTACCTTCAACACCATCATCAATGTGCTCTTTTTGGTGCTGGGCTTTGTAATGCTCAACAGGGGCTTCGGCGCCCGGACGGTCTACTGTTCCATTCTCTCCGCCGGGCTCATTCAGCTCTTTGAGTGGGCGTTTCCCATGGACCGTCCTCTCACCGACCAACTCATGCTGGAGCTGTTCTTCGCGGTGATCCTCCCCGCCCTGGGCTCCGCCATCCTTTTCAACATAGACGCCTCCTCCGGCGGCACCGATATCGCCGCCATGATTCTCAAAAAATACACCGGCCTGGACGTAGGGCGTGCCCTGCTCCTCTCCGACGTGGTCATCGCGGCGGCCGCCCTCTTTGTCTTTGACATCACGGCGGGACTGTGCTCCCTGCTGGGCCTGGCCCTCAAGTCGGTGCTGGTGGATAGCGCCATCGAGTCCTTCAACCGGCGCAAGGCCTTTTTCGTCATCTCCTACGACCCGGAGCATGTGTGCGACTATATTACCCATACCCTGGGCCGGGGCGCCACCGTATGGCAGGCCCAGGGCGCTTATACCCACGCAGAGCACCACGTGGTGCTCACCGTCCTCACCAGGGGGCAGGCCGTGCTTCTGCGCCGCTACCTGAAAAAGATTGATCCCCATGCTTTTCTGATTGTAGCCAACTCCAGTGAAATCTTTGGAAAGGGCTTCTTACAGCCCTGATTCTCCGCCCGCCCGGACCTAAATGCCGGGCGGGCTTTTTTGCTGTGCAGGAGCAGAGCAAAATTAGCCCTGTGCCGCTTAACAGCGGCACGGCCATGGGATGACAGCGCGTGGGTCGGTACGGCCCACATACGCAACCACTTCATGCGCCTGAGCCTTTGCGTCGTTTCGCGGTACGCCCTGTGCGCACGAAGCTTTCTGTCATTTTGGAAAATATTTCCCAATCGACGGCATTCGGCTTTTTTTGCGCCAAAATATGGTAATATATGGTTAGTCAATATTCTACCGCAAAGGAGGCTTTCCGATGTCCTTACTGCGTCGAAAAGGACTGTTTGAGAGCACCAAAGTGCTGTTTCTCCCCATTGCCGCCATTTCCCCCAATCCGGACCAGCCCCGCACCTGCTTTTCCCGGGAGGGCCTGGAGGAGCTGGCCGCCAGCATTCAGGAGCTTGGCGTACTCCAGCCTCTGTCCGTCCGCCGGTCCAAGAACGGCGGCTACGAGCTGATTTCCGGGGAGCGCCGCCTGCGGGCCTCCCGCATGGCCGGTCTCACCGAGGTGCCCTGCATTCTGGTCAGCGTGGACAGCCAGGGCTCTTCTTTGCTGGCCCTGGTGGAGAACCTTCAGCGGCGGGATCTCAACTTTGTGGAGGAGGCCACCGCTCTGGCCAAGCTGATCGAGACCTACCATCTGTCTCAGGAGGAGGCGGCCCGCCGCATCGGCAAGTCCCAGTCAGCGGTGGCCAACAAGCTGCGCCTGCTCCGCCTCCCGCCTGATGTCCTCACTCTGCTGCGGGAGCGCGGCTGCACCGAGCGCCACGCCCGGGCGCTGCTCCGCCTGGAGGAGCCGGAGCTCCAGCGCATGGCCGCCCGGCATGTGGCAGAGCAGGGGCTTACTGTGGCCCGGACGGAGGAGTATGTGGAAGCCCTGCTTCATCCGGCAGACAAGCCCGCCCGCAAAAAACCAACCTTTGTAATTAAGGATGTGCGGCTGTTTCTCAACACCGTGACTCGGGGACTGTCCATGATGAAGAGCGCGGGCGTACAGGCCAACTGTAAGCGCCAGGAGACGGAGGACTCCATCTTGCTGACCATCACTATTCCCAAGTAGAGGCGCGCCGTACGCGGAGGCCATGGCGGTTTTTCTGAAAGGATGGGGCTGTTTCACGTGAAACAGCTCCATCCTCTTTTTTTTCCTGTTTCACGTGAAACAGTGCGAATTTCAGTTGAATTACGTCTACCGCCGCTATATAATAGAACCTGACCCTTTGCAACGACCCAAAAAGGCAGGTGTGCTATGGCAAAGACCATTGCGATTGTGAATCAAAAGGGCGGCGTGGGAAAGACTACCACCTGTGTCAACCTGGCGGCGGCTCTAAAAAATCAGGGCTGCCGGGTGCTGGTGTGCGATTTTGACCCCCAGGCCAACACCACTTCCGGCTTCGGCGTAGACAAGACCACCTCGCCCAACATCTATGACGTGCTTCTCAACGGGACGGAGACCGCTAAGGCCATCTCCTCCACCTCCTACGGCGATGTGCTCCCCTCCAACAAGGCGCTGGCGGGGGCCACCATTGAGATGATCGCCCTGGAGCAGCGGGAGTACCGGCTGAAAAACGCCTTGGAGCAGGTGGCGGAACACTATGACTACATCTTCATTGACTGTCCCCCCTCCCTGGAACTACTGACCCTCAACGCCCTGTGTGCAGCGGATACCGTACTGGTACCGGTGCAATGTGAGTACTACGCCCTGGAGGGGCTCAGCGACCTTCTCTCCACCATTCGCATTGTCAAGCGATCCCTCAACCCCAAAATTGCCCTGGAGGGGGTGGTACTCACCATGTACGACGGCCGTACCAATCTCTCCATGCAGGTGGCGGAGGAGGTCAAACGCCACTTCCCCGGCCAGGTGTACGCCACGGTGATCCCCCGTAACGTCCGCCTGTCCGAGGCCCCCAGCTTTGGCAAGCCGGTGTCCGCCTATGACGCCCTCTCCCGGGGCGCGGAGGCCTACGATGCCCTGGCCCAGGAGCTGCTGGAGCACAATCAATACGCCGTCACCCGTGTGGAAAGGAAGGATTGACCTATGGCATTGGAACGCGGCCTGGGCAGGGGCCTGGGCGCACTGCTGGGGGACGCCGCCCTCCAGTCCCAGGAGGGGGGCTCCCTCTCCCTCCCCATCTCCCAGGTGGAACCGGGGCTCAAGCAGCCTCGAAAGCGGTTTGACGAGGAAAGCCTTCAGGATTTGGCCGACTCCATCCGCATCCACGGGATCATTCAACCCCTCACCGTCCGCCGGCTCTCGTCGGGCTACTACCAGATCATCGCCGGGGAGCGCCGCTGGCGGGCCGCCAAGCTGGCGGGCCTGAACGAAATCCCCGCCGTCATCATCGAGGCCGACGACCGCAAGGTGATGGAGCTCGGCCTGATCGAAAACCTCCAGCGGGAGGATCTGAACCCGATTGAAGAGGCCAACGGCTACAAGGTGCTCATGAGCGAATACGGTCTCACCCAGGAGGAGGTGGCCCAGCGGGTGGGCAAGTCCCGCCCCGCCGTTGCCAACGCCCTGCGGCTGCTGACCCTTCCCGACCCGGTACACCTGCTGCTGGAGGAGGGCAAGCTCTCCGCCGGCCACGCCAGGGCCATCCTGGCTGTGCCCAGCGGGGAGCTACAGAAAAAGCTGGCGCAGAAGGTCATTGCGGAGGAGCTCTCCGTCCGGCAGACCGAAGCTCTGACCAAGCGGTTGGCTGCGGAACCCAGAGAAGCTGCGGAGCCCAAGTCCGCCGCCGGCCCTGACCTGTCCATTTATCTGCGGGAGGCGGAAAAGACCCTGGCTACCCGCTTTGGCCGCAAGGTTCACATCATCAACGGCCGGAAAAAGGGAAAAATTGAGCTGGAATACTACAATCCAGAGGACTTGAACACTCTGCTGGAGCTGCTGGAGCAGCTTCCCTCCGCCGGGAAAGGAGGGGTTTCCCTTTGAGCACTGATTCCGACAAGCAGGAGCGCAGCCGCCTCCAGCACGAGGCGGAGCATGAGCGGCCCCACAAGCGCAGCTCGGTGCTGCTCTATCTGGTCATCCTCTTTGCAGCGGCTTTTCTCCTGCTGCTGATGTCCTACTTCATGCAGCAGCGGGCCAACCAGGAGGCCATGGACAAGCTGGAGCAGACCTCCGACTCGGCCACCCAGTCCCTGGAGAACATTCTCCAGGAAAACGAAACCCTCAAGGTGGAAAACGAGGCCCTGAGCCAGCAGGTGGCCCAGCTCCAGGAAGCGCTGGAGGACGCGGAAAGCGCCTCCGACGGCGAGGCCGCCCTGGTGCAGCTGGAGGCGCTCTGCTATTTGAACCAAATTCGCGCCCTATACAACGACGGGCGCTACTCCGATGCCCGGGATGCGGCGGCCGCCGCCGAGGCCGCTCTGGCTGGAGCGGGCGGCATGGAGGGGGTACTGGGTACGGTGGCCGATGGGCTCACCGGCCAGCAGCGACAGGACTACAACCCCCTGGAGGCCTACCAGTCCCTCATGGAGTGGCTGGGCTGATTGTTTCACGTGAAACGGCGTCGGGACAAAGTCCGCTCCATTTCATCCGGCGCTGTGCGCCGGATATCCATTCCACTCCCTTGTCCCTCCGCTTCCCCACGCGACCCGCTCCGCTGGGCTCCCGTGGGGCCCCATCTGCACAAAGTCCGCTCCATTCCATCCGGCGCACGGCGCCGGATATCCATTGCACTCCCTTGTCCCTCCGCTTCCCCACGCGACCCGCTTCGCACTTTTCTCTCCCCTATAGGGGCGGCTTTATGGTCGCCCGCGGGCGACTACAAGGGTCGCCCCTACGGGTTTATCTCACACCACTTTATTGAAGGAGAATCAACCATGCTGGACATTAAATTTATCCGGGAAAATCCCGACGCCGTGAAGGAGAACATCAAGAAGAAATTTCAGGAACAGAAGCTCCCCCTGGTGGATCAGGTGCTGGAGCTGGACGCAGAGAACCGCCGTACCATCCAGGAGGCCCAGGAACTGCGCACCGCCCGCAACGCCAAGAGCAAGCAGGTGGGCGTACTGATGGGGCAGTCCAAGAAAGACCCCTCCAAGCTGGCGGAGGCCGAGGCGCTGAAGGCCGAGGTCAAGGCCGACGCCGACCGGCTGGCCTTCCTGGAGGGCCGGGAGACCGAGCTGGCCGCGGAGATCCGCCGCATCCTGCTCCAGATCCCCAACATCATCGATCCCTCCGTGCCCATCGGCCCCGACGACTCCTGCAACGTGGAGGTGCAACGCTTCGGCGAGGCAGCAACCCCCGCCTTTGAAATCCCCTACCACACCCAAATCATGGAGTCCTTCGACGGCATCGACATGGACGCCGCCGGCCGGGTATCCGGCGCGGGCTTCTACTACCTGATGGGCGACATCGCCCGCCTCCACGAGGCGGTGCTGGCCTACGCCCGCGACTTCATGATCGACAAGGGCTTCACCTTCTGCATCCCCCCCTTCATGATCCACGGCAACGTGGTGGAGGGCGTCATGAGCCAGACCGAGATGGACGCCATGATGTATAAGATTGAGGGAGAGGATCTCTACCTCATCGGCACCTCAGAGCACTCCATGATCGGCAAGTTCATCGACCAGATCATCCCCGAAGACAAGCTGCCCCAGACCCTCACCTCCTACTCCCCCTGCTTCCGCAAGGAGAAGGGCGCCCACGGCATCGAGGAGCGGGGCGTCTACCGCATCCACCAGTTCGAGAAGCAGGAGATGGTGGTGGTGTGCAGGCCCGAGGAGTCCATGGACTGGTACGAGAAGATGTGGCGCTGGTCGGTGGAGCTGTTCCGCTCTCTGGACATCCCCGTGCGCCAGTTGGAGTGCTGCTCCGGCGATCTGGCCGATCTCAAGGTCAAGTCCTGCGACATCGAGGCGTGGAGCCCCCGCCAGCAGAAGTACTTCGAGGTGTGCTCCTGCTCCAACCTGGGCGACGCCCAGGCCCGCCGCCTCAAGATGCGGGTCAAGGGGGAGAACGGCACCTACCTGCCCCACACCCTCAACAACACCGTGGTGGCCCCTCCCCGCATGCTCATCGCCTTCCTGGAGAACAACCTCCAGGCCGACGGCAGCGTGAAGATCCCCGCCGCCCTGCGGCCCTATATGGGCGGCAAGGAAGTGCTGACGCCCAAGCAGTAAGCCGCTCTCCCACGTATTGAAAGGAGCGCCTTTGTCATGAAGCACCGCTTACCGGCCGCCGCTCTCCTGCTCGCCGCCGCCCTGCTGCTGGGCGGCTGTACCGCCGGGCCCCAGCCTGCGGAATCCGCCCAGCCGGAGGAGACGCTTACCCAGGAGCAGATTGACGCTATCTCAGAAAAGTACGGCCTGGAATCCCCCACCCCGCACACGCCCCCCATGGATATGGACTGGGGCTGGAGTGTCAAGAATCCCTAACTGGGGCTATTCTCCCCGTTCTTTTGTCGCTTATCGTTTAAATAAGGAGTTTTTATGTCTGCTAAAGAGAAAACCACCGGCTTTTTGGCCGAATTCCGCAAATTCATTGCCCGGGGCAATGTGATGGATCTGGCCGTCGGCGTCATCATCGGCGGCGCGTTCAAGGGAATCACCGACTCCCTGGTAAACGACATCCTCAACCCGGTGCTCGGCATCTTCGCCGGGGACAATGAGGCCCTGGCTGGCCTGTCTATCCCCCTGCCCGGCGGCGGCGACCTCATGCTGGGCAGCTTTCTCAACGCCGTGCTCAGCTTCCTGATTATGGCGTTTGTGGTGTTCTGCATCGTCAAGCTGCTGAACCGTCTCCACAAAAAGGAGGAGGCCGCCCCTCCCCCGCCCCCCAAGCCATCGGCGGAGGAGGCGCTCCTCACGGAGATCCGGGATCTTTTGAAGGAGCAAAAAAATGGCTGAACTACCAGATAATAAAAACCAGAAGGAGCCGTCCTCCTATACGCCTGCCTCCCCTGTCAAGCGGATCATTGCCTGGGTGGGGGTGGCCTACATGCTGATCTTCGTCGCCCTCAACCTCTACCCGTTTTTCCACGGCGGAACCTATCTCCGGGGGCTGGCCCCCCTGCTGGTCTGCCCCGGTGCCGCCGGTCTGGCGGTGATTGCCGTCTGGCAGTTCCGCCGGCCGGAGTGCACCTACTCCAAAAAGGCCTGCATGGCCCTGCTGGCGGCGGCCTGCGGAGTGATCCTTGTAATCGGCCTGGTGCAGGGCGTGCCCGCCCTGCTGGCCGGACTGGGGGTGTGAGCATGCAAGCGCGTATTGCCTCCGGCCTGACCGCCCTGGGCCTCACGCCTCCCGACGGCGCAGCGGCCCGGCTGGCTGAGTACGGCCGTCTGCTGCTGGAGCAGAACCAGGTCATGAACCTCACCGCCATCACCGAGCCCGACCAGGTGGCCGACCTGCACTTTCTGGACTCCGCCGCCCTGCTCACCCTGGGGGAGGACCTCCGGGGCAAGCGGCTCATCGACGTGGGCACCGGCGCGGGCTTCCCCGGCCTGCCCCTGCGCATCCTGGAGCCCAGCCTTCAGCTCACCCTGCTGGACAGCCTGGGCAAGCGGGTGAATTGGCTTGCCTCGGTGTGCAATACCCTGGGCCTGGAGGGGGTGGAGTGCCTCCACGCCCGGGCGGAGGAGCAGGCCCTGGTGGACGGCTACCGGGACGGCTTCGACTACGCCGTGTCCCGGGCCGTGGCCTCCCTGGAGCTCCTGTGCGAGCTGTGTCTGCCCTATCTGAAGGTGGGCGGCAGATTTCTGGCCATGAAGGGCGTGGACAGCGGCGAGGAGATCAACCGCGCCGCCCGGTGCATCTCCATCCTCGGCGGGCGGCTGCTGCCCAGTGTGGACTATGTCATTCCCGGCGCCAATGTGCGCCACCGGGTGGTGCTGGTGGAGAAGTGCACCCCCACCCCCAATGGCTACCCCCGCCGGTGGGCAAAGATACAGAAAGCCCCGCTGTAGCAGGAATTTTCTCACTATTCTGCACAAAAACCCATTGATTCCACTGTGGAAGTATGATATGGTATTTACGTCAAACAACGGGAGTGAACCTATGTCCACTGCAATTGTGATCACGTCGGGAAAGGGCGGCACGGGAAAGACCTCCATTACCGGCGGTGTAGCCTCCTGTCTGGCCGCGCTGGGCCACCGGGTGCTCTGCATCGACATGGATATCGGCCTGCGCAACCTGGACCTGACCTTGGGTCTGAGCGACCGGGCGCTGATGGACTTCACTGACGTGCTCTGCGGCCGCTGCACACTGGAGCGGGCCGCCGTCCCCCACCCCGTCATCCAGGGCCTGTTCCTCCTCACCGCCCCCGTCACCCTGCCCGAAGCGCCGCTCAGCGAGGCGGCCATGAAGGAGCTGATTCACCGGGCCAGGGAGGGGTACGACTACATCCTGATGGATTCGCCAGCAGGGCTGGGCGAGGGGTTCCGTCTGGCCTGCTGTGCGGCGGACCGGGCCGTGGTGGTTTCCACGACCGACGCCTCCGCCCTGCGGGACGCCCAGCGCACGGTTTCGGTGCTCCGGAACCGCATCCCCCGCATCCATCTGGTGGTCAACCGGGTACAGCCCCGGCTGCTCCGCCGCCTTCACACCACCATTGACGACGCCATGGACGCCGCCGGCCTGCCCCTGCTGGGCATTGTGCCGGAGGATCCCCAGGTGATGCTGTGCGCCAACCAGGGCCAGCCCCTCATTCTCCGGGCCAGCCGGGGCGCCGCCGTCGCCTATCTCAACATTGCCAAGCGCCTGCTTGGCCAGAAGGCCCCCCTTATGAAAATGCGATAAGCGCAACACGCTGTGGAAGAGAGGTTAGTACGATGAATATTGCCCTGATGAGCCATGACCGGAAAAAAGAGCTGATGGTGCAGTTCTGCATTGCCTACTGCGGCATTCTCTCCAAGCACACCATCTGCGCCACCAACACGACTGGCCGCCTGGTGGCCGAGGCCACCGGCCTGCCTGTCCAGCTCTTCCTCTCCCACGAGCACGGCGGCAGCCAGCAGATCGGCGCCCGCATCGCCTACAACGAGATCGACATGGTGCTTTTCTTCTCCGATCCCCAATCCAACGATCTGGACGCGGATCTGAAGTATATTACCACTCTCTGCGACCAGTACAACATCCCCTTCGCCACCAATGTGGCCACGGCGGAGATCCTCATCCACGGCCTGGAGCGGGGGGACCTGGACTGGCGCGATATCATCAACCCCAAGACCAAGCCCTTTACCGCCTGAGCCGTAGCTCGTTCCGTCCCCCCGCTCCAGGACGCCGCCTACGGGCGGCGCGGCGGCGTATGCCGCCGAAGGCCGACGAAATTTAGTTCCAGCGGCCGCGAATAAAATCATCAGGGTCCCCGCACGGTGCAAGGCACCGGGTGGGGCGCGGGGGGATCTGGACTGGCGCGACATCGTTAACCCAAAGACCAAGCCCTTTACCGCGTAACTGGGCGGTTCCCGGTTGACTTTTTCCCCGCTTTGGGGTAGTATTGTGGAGCAAAAACCGCCCTGACGGGGCAAGTACCGCCCACACCGCCGCAGCAGAGAAGGACGCCTCCGGCTGAAAGCGTCCGCGGCAGGAGGCCGGGAGACGGCCTTACCAGCGGGCCCGGAGACGGGTGTGGTCCCCTTCCCGCAACAGAAGGACAGAGGGAGCGGAATTCCGCTCTGAACATGGGTGGCACCACGAAAGCAGGCGCTTTCGTCCCGTGGAAGGGGACGAGAGCGCCTTTTTACGGCCCAACCTGCGGCCTCTGAATCCCCCGCCGCCCGGTAGGGGCCGACGCCCCAGGGTGGCCTCTCTTGCCCCTCTGGGGCAATTCACCTTCTGCCCACATCGGCCCGGCCATTGTGGAGACGGGACGCACCCTGTCCGGCTTCATGGAACTGCTGACCCCAGCGGGTCGGTGCCCCGCCGGGGCCCCTCTTTTTCATTCAAACAAGCCGAAGTGAATTCGGACTGTTCCAAGGTTTTGCTGCGCAAAACGCTTGACGCCGCTTTCGCGGCGAGGCGGGCAGCAGCCTCAATTACTGTTAAAAAGGAGCATCACTATGGCCCAGATCAAACCCCGCACCCTGTCCGGTTTTATGGAGCTGCTGCCCGCGCGGCAGGTACAGTTCGACCGGATGGTGGAGATTCTGCGCAAGTCCTATTCCCTGTACGGCTTCACCCCCCTGGATACCCCGGCCATCGAGGCGGCCGAGGTGCTGCTGGCCAAGGGCGGCGGCGAGACGGAGAAGCAGATCTACCGCTTCACCAAGGGCGACTCCGACCTTGCCCTCCGCTTTGATCTCACCGTGCCTCTGGCCAAGTATGTAGCCCTGCACCAGAATGAGCTGACCTTCCCCTTCCGCCGGTTCCAGATCTCCAAGGTCTACCGGGGAGAGCGGGCCCAGAAGGGCCGCTACCGGGAGTTCTACCAGGCGGACATCGACGTCATCGGCGACGGCAGCCTGGACATCACCAACGAGGCGGAGATCCCCTCCATCATCTACAAGACCTTTACCGCCCTGGGCCTGCGCCGCTTCAAGATCCGGGTCAACAACCGGAAGGTACTCAACGGCCTGTTCGCCATCCTGGGCCTGGAGAAGCAGGCCGGGGACGTGATGCGCACCATCGACAAGCTGGAGAAGATCGGCCCGGAGAAGGTGCGCGCCATCCTGACGGACGACTTCGCCGTACCCGGTGAGGCGGCCGACGCCCTGCTCTCCCTCCTGGCCGCCGGCGATCCCATGGCCGCGCTGGAGCCCTTCAAGGGGAAGAACGAGCTCTTCGATCTGGGCGTGGCCGAGCTGGAGACCGTGGTCAGGTATATGTCCGCCTTCGGCGTGCCGGAGGATCACTTCATGGTGGATCTCACCATCGCCCGCGGCCTGGACTACTACACCGGCACCGTGTACGAGACCGTCATGCTGGATCACCCGGAGGTGGGTTCCATCTGCTCCGGGGGCCGCTATGATAACTTATCGGAATATTATACTGATAAAAAACTCCCCGGAGTCGGTAT
>UMGN01034308.1_pt1 | contig 12024 bp, 10 predicted proteins | sample 1965281 | NCBI WGS metagenome assembly UMGN01 (sample SAMEA4836073, study PRJEB28245) | human gut metagenome | biome: gut microbiome; material: fecal sample | place: Denmark | collected 2008 | reverse complement strand
TTGGAAAGAGTGAATAAGCTGACAGAATTGATTATACCACTTGACAGGAGCATTTTGTATTTGTTTCTTGTTTATAAAAAGTTTATAGAGTTCACAATTTTATTAGCACTCAACTGAAAAGAGTGCTAATTTTCTGTTGACTTTTAAAACATGGTGTACTAAAATACTTCATAGACAGAAGAAAACCCGCAGGACGGGTGAGTTTGTAAAGAAAGAGGAGTGTTTAGATATGGGAACAAAAAAAGGTAATTTATCTATCGACAGCGAGAATATATTTCCGATCATTAAAAAATGGGTATATTCTGACCATGATATTTTCATTCGTGAATTAGTGTCCAACGGATGCGATGCGATCACAAAATATAAAAAGCTGGATATGATGGGTGAGTGTGAGCTTCCCGATGATTATAAAGGAAAGATTCAGGTCATTGTCAATCCGGAAGAAAAGACGCTGAAGTTCATTGACAACGGGATCGGTATGACAGCAGAAGAAGTGGAAGAGTATATTACACAGATCGCATTTTCCGGTGCTACACAGTTTTTGGAGAAATATAAAGACAAGACGACAGAGGATGAAATGATCGGACATTTTGGTCTGGGATTCTATTCTGCGTTTATGGTAGCGGACGAAGTGCAGATTGATACGCTGTCTTATAAAGAGGGTGCAGCCGCAGTACACTGGGTAAGTGAAGGCGGTACAGAGTATGAGATGCAGGAAGGAAACCGTACAGAAGTTGGTACAGAGATCACATTATATCTGAACGAGGACAGTCTTGCATTTGCAAATGAATACCGCGCAAGAGAAGTGCTGGAAAAATACTGCTCATTCATGCCGGTAGAGATTTTCCTCTCCAAGGCCAATGCAGAGCCGGAGTATGAGACAATCGATGAGGCAGATGTTCTGGATACGGATGAAGTGGTAGAACATATCACAGAAGAGCCAAAAGAAGGTGAAGAAGGTGAGCCGAAACAGAAAGCTAAAATTGTAAAACGTCCGGTTTCCTTAAGCGATATTCATCCACTCTGGACAAAAAATCCAAGTGACTGCACAAAGGATGATTATATCGAGTTCTACAGAAAAGTATTTATGGATTACAAGGAGCCACTGTTCTGGATTCACCTGAATATGGATTATCCGTTTAATCTGAAAGGAATCCTGTACTTCCCGAAGATCAATACAGAGTATGATTCCATTGAAGGAAAGATCAAACTGTATAACAATCAGGTATTTATTGCAGATAACATCAAAGAAGTGATTCCGGAATTTTTGATGGTGTTAAAAGGCGTGATCGACTGTCCGGATCTGCCTCTGAATGTATCCAGAAGTGCACTGCAGAATGATGGATTTGTAACAAAAGTTGCAGACTATATTTCTAAGAAGGTTGCAGACAAACTGAACGGTATGTTCAAAACAGACAGAGAAAATTATGAAAAATACTGGGATGATATCAGTCCGTTTATCAAGTTTGGATGTTTGAAAGATGAAAAATTCGGAGAAAAAGTAAAAGATTCGATGCTGTTTAAGAATCTTGACCACAAATATCTCACTCTGGAAGACTGTATCAAGGCCAATGGCGGAGAAACAGCAGAAGAGACAAAGGCAGAGGAGACAACGGATTCAGAAGAGACAAAAGAGACACCAAAGACTAATATTTTCTACGTGACGAATGAACAGCAGCAGAGTCAGTACATCAATATGTTCAAAGAGCAGGGGCAGGATGCAGTGATCCTGGCACATAATATTGATTCTGCATTCATTACCTATCTGGAGCAGAAGCATGACAATGTAAAATTCCAGAGAATCGATGCAGATGTTCATGAGTCTCTGAAAGCAGAAGTTGCAGAAGAAGAAAAAGAGACATTCCAGAAGAATGCAGACAGTCTGACAGAAATCTTCAGAAAAGTGCTGAATAATGAGAAACTGGATGTCAAAGTAGAAAAATTAAAAGATGAGAATATTGCTTCCATGGCCGTGTTGTCTGAAGAGTCTAGACGTATGGAAGAGATGATGAAGATGTATGGAATGGGTGGTATGGATACCGGTATGTTCGGCGGACAGGCGTCCTTGATCCTGAATGCAGATCATCCACTGGTGCAGTATGTGGTAGAGAACAAAGAAGGTGAGAATGTAGAGCTGATCTGTAAGCAGCTGTATGATCTGGCGCTGCTTGCCCACAAACCACTGAGTCCACAAGAGATGACAGCATTTGTACAGAGAAGTAATCAGATTATGATGCTTTTGACAAAATAAAAAAATATAGGGAGTCCGAAAAAGAAAGGGATTAGAACCATTTCTTTTTCGGACTCCCTTTTATATTGTTTAGAAAGCTTCGCTTCCCTGTCTTTGTCCCATCCGATGCCAGTTGATGAAACCGTAGATGTCATTTACGAAAAAGGCAATAAAATCACTTTGTAATCTTAAGAAAAACTTTCATAATTTTTAAGATTAAAATGTGGATCTGTCTTATATAATGGTATTCGTTGAACTAAAATTACAGATTACAAAATTTCGAAATCCAGTCCTTTTTTCTGGAAAAACTTCTGTACCATGTTGTCCCAGGTGTGTTCCAGCGACTTGTCCATGGAGAAGGATTTGAAAGATGTACCGGTAATGCATTGAAGTCCGGTGGAATCATAGCGGAGATTCAAATAGAGTCCCTGGATGTCATCGACATTCAGGCCGAGTTCATTCTGCTCGATAAGGCGGGCAATATTTTTCGGAGACAGACTGAATACAAAACGAAATCCAAGCGGAGTCTTTTTCCCTTTGATCAGGGAGAAGCAGTATTCCCGAAGCTGCTTCCAGTAAGCGTATTCAGGGAGTGTGCCCATTTGTTCCAGTTCTTCAGAAGTATAAAAGTTTTTTTGAATAAAACCGTCTATTTTGAACGTATTGAATGTCATGATCTCTCCTTCGATCAGAAGGAATGAATCGAAGGTGTCCATCAGAAGAAGATGAGACATACAGGCTTTGACATTCGTCAGTTTTAACGCGATCATAAGGATGTCCTCCTGATAAAAAATATAAGTATTGATTTCTCTATCATACCATAAAAAAGAGAAAAAAACACAGGCAAAAATATTGATTGTAAGAAAATTGTATAGTATCCTATTATAGACTGTATAGTCAAAAAGAAAGGATAACAGCATGAAAAAAGAAGAAAAGACAAAACAGACTTGTGAAAAAATTGTACATGCAGCTACGATCGAGTTTGGAAGCAGATCTTACGATGCGGTTTCGCTGAATGCGATATGCGGTAAGTATCAGATTGCAAAAGGGCTGATCTACCATAATTTTAAAAATAAAGATGAGCTATATCTGTACTGTGTGAAGAAAAGCTTCGAAAAGTTGATGAGTTATCTGGAGGAAGGGAAAGAAGAGGCAAAGACAGCAAGGGAAGAAATCCGTATTTTTTTGGAGAGACGGGAAGTGTTTTTTGCTGAAAATCCGTATGACAGAAATATATTTTTTAATGTGATGTTATATCCGGCAGAGCATTTAAAAGAAGCACTTTTTGGTGTGATGGAAAGATATGATGCCTATATAAGAGAGCAATACCGGCATTTGCTGTCCAAGATTCGTTTAAGAGAGGGAATCAGTATGGAAATGGCAGTAGAATATCTGAGTCTGTTTCAGAATATGTACAATGGATATTACCAGAATAAAGCAAGCCGTACAGGAGATTTTTCCCGATTTATAGAAGAACATAATCTGAAGATATCAGAGTTATTGGATATTATTTTATATGGAATCAGTACAGAAGAGAAGGGCAGTTAATATGGAAGAAATGAAATTTGAAGAATTGACAGAGTTGAAAGAACCGGAGAGGCTTTTAGAATCAGCGATGCCGTTTCAGAAGCTGATCATGCAGTATCAGTGTGCACTGCTGGAAGTTAAGACAAAATTTGAAGTGTTGAATCACGAATTATCGATCAATTCTGATCAGAATCCAATCTTATCAATTGAAAGCAGAATCAAGAAACCGATTAGTATCCTGGAGAAGATGAAAAGAAAAAATATAGAGATCAGTGTACAGGCCATAGAAGAAAATATCTGTGATATTGCAGGTATCCGTGTGATCTGCTGTTTTCCGAAAGATATCTATACGCTTGCGAAAAAAATATGTGAGCAGGATGATATCAGACTGATCGAGAGAAAGGACTATATCAAGAATCCAAAACCAAACGGTTACAGAAGTCTGCATCTGATTTTGGAAGTACCGGTATTTTTTATGAATGAGAAAAAACCGATGAAGGTAGAAGTGCAGATGCGTACGATCGCGATGGATTTTTGGGCAAGTATAGAACATAAACTGTATTATAAGAAACAGACGGACGGATTTCCGGATTCTGTTTCAGAAGATCTGGGAATCTGCGCAGAACAGCTCCATACGATCGACATGAAAATGCAAGAGATCAGCGAGAGAATCTATCATCAGGAACGTTGACTTTTAAGCATGGAAAACGTATTATAAAATAAGATAAGATGGTAAGAATAAGGGGACAAAAGATACGGATGAAGAGACAGAAAAAAAAACATGTGATAATCGGAGCCGGTGCAGTCGCAGTGCTTGCTGCAGTTACCCTGATCGCGGAAGGAATCAGCTATTTTTCCGCTGAAACAGTGGATACGAAGGAGGGACTTGCGATCATAAAAGCGACAGAAAAAGAAAATGTAAAAGATATTGAAAAAAAGATCAACAAGCTGGACACGAAAGACAAGCTGGAAAGTCAGGAAGCAAGTGGTGAGATCAACTATAAGAGCTTATTTTCCAGTTCGGTCGTGATGGGAGATTCGATTTCTGAGGCATTTACAGAGTATGATCTTTTGAATGCATCCAGTGTGGTTGCCAAGATCGGAGTAGAATTGGATGAGCTGGATGATCAGATAAAAACAGTGGCAGACATTAACCCTCAGGTTATTTTTCTTTCCTATGGGATGAATGACGTGATTGCAACAAATGGGGATACGGATTTATTTATCAAAGAGTATAAAGCAGTGATCGACCAGCTGCGTAAAAAATTGCCGGATACAACTTTGTATGTGAATTCTATCTTCCCGGTCAGTGCGGCGAAGCAGGAAGAAAAGCCTGTATTTCAGAAGATTCCGGAGTACAATGCGGCACTGCAGAAGATGTGTGATGAGAATCAGATTGCATTTTTAGATAATACTTCGCTGGTTTCAGATACTTATTATGAAGAGGATGGAATTCATTTCAAGGCGGATTTTTATCCAATCTGGCTCAAACGTATGGCGGAGGTAGCAACTTTATGACAGATAAGATAAAAAATCTCAAAAAAACAGTGGTGATCAAGTATGCACTGGTGGCAGTGATCGTTGTTTACGTGGCACTGTTATTGATTTTCACCAGCGGCAGTACGAAGAGCTTTGCTGCGGTAGAGAAAAAAGTAGAGGTATCTCTGGATACGAAGGCTATGAAAAAAGCAGGAGTGCAGGGGCTGAAGCGTTATTATGGGCTCAACAGTGCAGATTATGAAGGTGTAATGCTCTACACGGCAGAATCCAGTATGTCAGCACAGGAGATCTTACTGGTCAAAACAAAGACCACGGAACAGGCAGAAGAGGTAAAGGCAGCTGTAGAACAGCGCCGTGCGAACAGAAGGAATGACTTTGACGGTTATGCGCCTGACCAGGTGCAGCTTTTGGATGAAGCTCAGATTTCTGTAAGAGGGAAGTTCGTATTTTACGCAGTCTCTCCAAAAGCAGAGACTTATAAGTCTGTTTTTTCAAAAAGTTTATAGAAACGCAGGGGGAACAAAAGATGCTGTTTAGCAGTATAACATTTTTATTTGTATTTCTGCCGATTGTACTGGCAGTATATTTTCTTGTTCCGTATCGGTTCAAGAATCTGGTCATGCTGATCGCAAGCCTTTTCTTTTATGCATGGGGAGAGCCTGTTTATGTCATTTTGATGATTCTATCCATTTGTCTGAACTATGTGTGCGGTCTGGATATTGCCGAAAAGGCAGATGATGACAGAAAAAAACGAAACAGTCTGATTTTTGCGGTGGTTGTAAACCTGCTGCTTCTTGGCTTTTTCAAATATTACGGCTTTTTGATGGAATCCGTGAATGCAGTTCTTCCGTTTGATATTCCATACAGAGAACTGCCGCTTCCGATCGGGATTTCTTTTTATACATTTCAGGCGCTTTCCTACATTATCGATGTATATCGGGGGGAGGTAAAGCCGCAGAAAAAGCTGATGTATTTTGCACTTTATATTTCTATGTTCCCGCAGCTGATCGCAGGACCGATCGTGCGGTATGTGGATATTGAGGAGCAGTTGGAGCACAGATCTATGAACGTGACCAAGTTCGGACAGGGAGCCATGTATTTTATGCGGGGACTTGCCAAAAAGGTAATTCTTGCAAATACGACAGGAGCGGTTTTTGAGCAGATCGCAGCGATGCATCTGGGCAGCTATTCGGTGATGACTGCGTGGATCGGATGTATTTCTTATGCATTCCAGATTTATTTTGATTTCGGCGGATATTCGGATATGGCGATCGGTCTTGGAAAGATGTTCGGATTTGAGTTTTTGGAGAACTTCCATTACCCGTATGTATCTACGAGTGTGACAGAATTCTGGAGAAGATGGCATATATCTCTGAGTACCTGGTTCCGTGAGTATGTGTATATTCCACTGGGAGGAAACCGCAAAGGAGACTCCAGAACGATCACCAATCTTCTGATCGTCTGGATGCTGACCGGATTCTGGCATGGTGCGGCATGGAATTTTGTCGCATGGGGACTGTATTATGGAATTATATTGATTCTGGAAAAATTTGTATGGGGACAATATGTGGAAAAGTGGCCGGGTGCAGTACGGCATATTTATGCGATGGTGCTGATACTGATCGGATGGGTACTGTTCTTTAGCCCGTCACTTGGTTATGCCCTGAAGTATGTAGGTGTGATGTTTGGAATCGGTGCCAGCGGGCTTATGGACAAGCTGAGCTGGTTTTATCTGCTCTCCAACTGGCTGATCTATCTGATGGCAGTGTTGGGATCCTCCTCCATTGGATACAGACTGATGAGAAATATTCAGAGGGCTCCTGGAAGCAGAGTTGGAAAATATACAATGACAGGTGTGATGTATCTGGTCATGTTTGCACTTTCGCTGGCATTTCTGGTGACACAGTCATTTAATCCGTTTTTATATTTTAGATTTTAGGTGAGCATATGTCAGAAAGAAGAAAAACAAGGAAAAGAAAAAGAATCGAATATGTGATCGGAATCGGATTCCTTATCTGTGTATTCGGGATCGGGATCATCAATCTGCTCCTTCCGTCAAAAAAAATCTCAGAAGAGGAAAACCGCGGATTACAGCAAAAGCCGGAGCTTTCAGTCAGCGCGGTTACTTCCGGGAGCTATATGGATCAGTATGAGAAGTATCAGGTCGATCAGTTTATGGGAAGAAATATGTGGCGCAGTCTGAAAGTCGGATTTAGCAGACTGGCAGGAAGTAAAGAGGAAAATGGTGTTTTTATCGGGAAAAAAGGACAGCTTTTGGAAGACATTGCAGTTCCCGATCAGGATGTATTGAAAGCAAATATGAAAGCCATCCAGAGTTTTAGTCAGAAATATTCTGATATTCCGGTGAATATGCTGTTAGTTCCGGATGCGGCGAATATTTTAAGCGACAGGCTTCCGTTTACCGCTACAGTTGCCGATCAGAGCCAGTATATCGCACAGGTGAAAAAAGAACTGGGGGACAGTGTACAGTGGATCGATGCGGTAAAGCCATTGACCAGACACAGTGATGAGAAGATTTATTATAAAACAGACCATCACTGGACGGCAAAAGGGGCATACTACGTTTTTCAGGAAGCAGCCAGGACATTGAACCTGGAAGAACAAGAGACAGAATATGCTTCTTATCCGATCACAACGGATTTTAATGGTTCATTGGCATCTAAGAGCGGATGCCGTCTGAATGAGAAAGAGCAGATTGATATTTATGTACCAAAGACAGAAGACAATGATGTTGTCGTCAACTATGTGGATGAGCAGAAGAAAACAGCGTCTTTGTATGATTCATCGAAATTAAACAGCAGAGATAAATATGCAGTGTACCTGGGAGGCAACTTTTCTGTAGTGGATATCCGCACGGTATCGGAGAGCAATCGAAGACTTTTACTGATCAAAGATTCTTATGCGAATTCATTTGTTCCGTTCCTTACACCGTATTTCCGGGAGATCGTGATGGTAGATCCGAGGTATTATTCCGGTACGATCGGGGATATTATGGATACGTATGAAATTACAGATACATTGTTTTTATACAGTGCCAACATATTTTTACAGGACAATAATATAAGCGGGGTATTGAGCAGTGAATAATCGGATTTTGCAGGAATATCAAAAGACGAAGGAAGAGGTTCGCCTGAATAAATATTTAAGCGAAGCTGGGGTGTGTTCCCGCAGAGAAGCGGACAGGCTGATTGAGAGCGGCCGGGTGAGTGTGGACGGAAAGCGTGCACAGACCGGAATGAAGATTGTTCCGGGGCAGGTCGTAAAAGTCGGAAAGAAAGTAGTTTCAAAGCAGGATGAGATGGTCGTGCTGGCAGTGAACAAACCGGCGGGAATCGTCTGTACAGAAGAGCGCAGGGAAAGAAACAGTATTGTGCGTTTTCTGGATTACCCGATCCGGATCACGTATGTAGGGCGTCTGGATAAAGACTCTAAGGGACTGCTTCTGATGACCAACAATGGTGATATCATCAATAAGATGATGCGTGCGGGAAACCGGCATGAGAAAGAGTATAAGGTGACGGTGGATAAAGAAATCACGCAGGAGTTTCTGGAAAAAATGGCATCCGGTGTACCGATCTTAGATACGGTGACACGTCCGTGTAAAATAGAAAAAATCGGAAAATATACGTTTTCGATCATTTTGACACAGGGGCTGAACCGCCAGATACGCAGGATGTGTGAGGCACTTGGATATCAGGTGAGAGAGCTGATCCGGGTGAGGATCATGAATATCCATCTGGGGCGTCTGAAAGAGGGAGAATACCGGAAGCTGACAGATGCAGAATTGAATGAATTGTATGATCAGATTAAGGATTCTTCCAATGAAACTGTGATATAAAAAGTAAAGGGACTCTAAATATGGAAGCAAAAAAGAAAAGAATGCAGGAACTCGTAGAACTTCTGAACCGTGCCAGACGTGCATATGAGCAGGAAGACACGGAGATCATGAGCAACTATGAGTATGACAGATTATATGACGAACTGGAAGGACTGGAGCGGGAGCTGGGGACGACTCTTGCATCCAGTCCTACGGTTAATGTGGGATATGAGGTGCTCAGTGAGCTGCCGAAGGAGCGGCATGAAAAACCGATGCTCTCACTGGATAAGACAAAAGACGTGGAACAGCTGAAATCATTTTTAGGAGAGCAAAAGGCCGTGATCTCCTGGAAGATGGACGGACTGACGATCGTTCTGACATATCAGAACGGGCGGCTTCAAAAAGCGGTCACAAGAGGAAATGGAGAGGTGGGAGAAGTCATCACCAACAATGCGAAGGTATTTCGCAATCTTCCTCTTCAGATCCCGTATCAGGGAGAACTGATCCTGCGTGGGGAAGCCGTGATTGGATATAAGGATTTTGAGCGTATCAACGAGCAGATCGAGGATGTAGATGCAAGATATAAGAATCCGAGGAATCTGTGCAGTGGTTCGGTGCGTCAGCTGAACAATGAGATCACAGCGAGAAGAAATGTGAAGTTTTTTGCATTTACACTGGTAAAAGCAGATGGTGCAGAGTTTGAAAATTCGAGAATGCAGCAGTTAAGCTGGCTGGAAAAACAAGGATTTGAGGTGGTCGAGCATCATCTGGCTGACCGTGCATCCATCGAAGAGGAAGTTGCATGGTTTTCGGAGCAGATTGTGCACAATGATTTCCCGTCTGACGGACTGGTATTGGTATATGATGATATTGCCTATGGTCAGTCTCTTGGAACAACGGCTAAATTCCCGCGGGATTCCTATGCCTTTAAATGGGCGGATGAGATCAGAGAGACGACACTTCTGGAGATTGAGTGGAGTCCGTCAAGGACAGGCCTGATCAATCCCGTAGCGATTTTTGAACCGGTAGAGCTGGAAGGAACTACGGTAAGCCGTGCCAGTGTGCATAATATCAGTATTATGGAAGATCTGGAGCTTGGCATAGGAGATGCCATTCAGGTGTATAAAGCCAACATGATCATTCCGCAGATTGCAGAAAATCTGACCAGAAGCGGTGTAAAAGATATCCCGCAAGTCTGTCCGGTCTGTGGCGGTGCGACAAAGATACAGATGGAAAATGAGACAAAGACATTGTACTGTACGAATCCGGAGTGTCAGGCAAAGCATTTGAAATCTTTTGCATTGTTTGTCAGCAGGGATGCCATGAATATTGAAGGGCTCTCGGAAGCAACTCTGGAAAAGTTCATTGGAGAAGGATTTATCCGGGATTTTACAGATATTTATCATCTGGACAGATATGAAGAAACCATCAAAACACTGGAGGGGTTCGGAGAAAAATCCTATGCAAAACTGATCACAAGTGTGGAAAACTCCAGAAGTACGACTATGCCGAAAGTAATCTACAGCCTTGGAATCGCAAATATCGGACTTTCCAATGCAAAAATGATCTGCCGGGCATTTGACAATGATCCCCAGAGGATGATGCAGGCAACCGTGGAAGAACTGGTCGATATCCAGGGAGTAGGCGAAGTGATCGCCAGAACGTTTGTGGATTATTTTTCAGATGAAACACACAGAGATCTTTTCAAACGCCTCTTACAGGAGGTTAAGCTCCAGAAAGAAGAAGGAGAGGAAAGTGCACAGATTTTTGAAAATATGAATTTTGTGATTACAGGAAGCGTAGAACACTTTGCAAACCGCCGGGAAGTGAAAGAAATCATTGAATCCAGAGGGGGTAAAGTGACAGGAAGCGTGACCGGAAAGACGAATTATCTGATCAATAATGATGTGCAGTCTGCTTCTTCCAAGAATAAAAAGGCGAAAGAACTGAACGTTCCGATTATTTCTGAATCACAGTTTCTGGAAATGCTGGAAACAGGGACGGTTTAGAAAAAGTTAATTTGTAACTGCCGGTATTCTGTATTATAATGTGGACATACCCTCGGTGAATGTACAAAGGGCAAGTAACTGGAAAGAAGGGAAAGAACATGTCAGATAACGATTTTATTATCATAGATGAAGAAAAGGAGACTCCGGTCACCACAGAAGGAAAAGAGTCTTCCGATACAGAGAAAAAGGAAGTCTTTCAGACTTCCACAAAAGAGGAACACGAGGATGAGTATGAGAAGATCTGCTTTATCTGCCATCGTCCGGAGAGCGTGACCGGAAAGATGATCGATCTGCCGAACCATATTACGGTGTGTCCGGATTGTATGCAGAAAAGTTTTGATGCCATGACAAACGGCTCGATTGATTACAGCAGACTGATGAATATGCCGGGTGTACAGTTCTTAAATCTGTCAGATCTGGAGAATATGGCTCCGCCAAAGACACAGAAGATCAAAAAGAAAAAAGAAAAGCCAAAAGAGTTCCAAAAACTGGATATTAAGAATATTCCGGCGCCGCACAAGATCAAAGGAAAGCTGGATGAGTATGTGGTAGGACAGGAGTATGCCAAGAAAGCGATGGCTGTTGCTGTTTACAACCACTATAAGAGAGTAGCGACAGATTCGGTCGATGATATTGAAATCGAAAAGTCCAATATGCTGATGATCGGACCGACAGGAAGTGGAAAGACATACCTTGTAAAGACACTTGCAAGACTGTTGGATGTACCGCTTGCGATCACAGATGCCACTTCCCTGACCGAGGCTGGTTATATCGGGGATGATATTGAGAGCGTCGTATCTAAATTACTGGCAGCGGCAGATAATGATGTAGAGAAAGCCGAGCAGGGAATCATCTTTATCGATGAGATTGACAAGATCGCGAAGAAGAGAAATTCCAGCCAGAGAGATGTAAGCGGAGAA
>UMGN01011957.1_pt1 | contig 12096 bp, 9 predicted proteins | sample 1965281 | NCBI WGS metagenome assembly UMGN01 (sample SAMEA4836073, study PRJEB28245) | human gut metagenome | biome: gut microbiome; material: fecal sample | place: Denmark | collected 2008 | reverse complement strand
CCTCCTGGGGAGGAGCACTTAACAGGCATCTTAAGCAATCGCAGTCCATATCCTGACTGTCGTGCTGGCAAAGCAAAAAGCAGAAAGTAATGAGAACGATACCTAATAACAGGCAGATGATTAGTAGATTTCTGCGATAATGTGTGTGTCTTTTGTCGGGTTTTGATAAAGAAGAAACCATGTTTTGTTCTGATAGTTATCAATGTAAAATGAAAGAAATAAAGGGCAGACAATGCCTGAATAGGATTGTCCTGCCCGATACTATTGATTATTGGTAGGAAATATACTTTTAATGGTTATTCCGGAACATAAATAATCTCACCGTTATCCAGTTCGTAGGCTATCCCTACTTTTCTTCCTCTTTTCCCTGAATCCTCCTCTTTCTGACCGGAAGGCTTGTAAGTGTTGATTTTCTTTCCTTCCTTGGAGATGATTTCCATATTTTCTTTACCAGGATTCTTCACGATGGTGAAATCTTCCTGTCCGAAAACTTCCGTCATATTCATGTGCATCACCATTGCTACCATCAATGCCACGGCAAATACCATCGCTACGTCGAACAAGTTTACTACTACACTTAGCGGGTCGGTATCCTCTTCTTTGAGGAATTTGCTGACTCTTCTATTTCTTTTCATTATTGGACTCTCCGGTTGTTTCGTTTAATACTCTTGATACATAATCGAGGTTGTTGACATCTTTGGCATACCAACGTTGTTTGAACTGCATGGATATCAGTCCCACAGCACTAATAACCAAACCTACAACAGTCGTTGCAAATACTACCTGCATATTATATGCCATTCCGGAGATATCTCCTGTAGAAAGTCCCACAAGTGCCGGACTCATGGAAATCAATGTTCCTATCAATCCGAGAACCGGACCTATCTTAGCCAGCATTTTAGAAAGAGACACATCTTTCTCTGCTTCATTCTCGAATTTTGTTATCAGGAAGTCAGAGTAATCTGCACTGGCCGGATGGTAGAGCAGATCGCGGAGATAACCCATATATAGTGAATTGTCTTTGTCGGGTAAAGTTGCTTTCAGATCGTCTATCCGTGCATCTTTAATGAGTTGGTCCAGTGCTTTGTCATTTTTACGTTTGGTCATGTACATGTTGTAGGTGCCTCCGATCAAAATAAGTGAACGAACGAACAGGCACAGCAAAATAATGATATCGGGTATAAGTAAACTGTTCGCTACCCAGAATAAAAGTTTAGAGATGAGTTCCATATAATATTTTATTGATTGATTTTACTTCTTTTTTTTAATTCTTTACGTTGTAATAAAGGCCATTTCAGCTTGTTCCAGGCAAATCCAATGAGAAACAGGACAACGAACAGACCGATGGACAAGATAATCGCTTTCCAGTTGAGTGCCTCCTCGGTGGCAGCATAGGTCGTTTTCCCATTGACAGTGGTCAGTAGTCCGAGGATACAGATGAATAAGCTGACAAGGAAATGAACTTCCAACCGGAGATCGTCTTCGGGTACAAGATACTTCATCAGCCGGCTTAACAATGGGATGGCGATAACCACTATCCCTGCAAGTGACCAGGCTGTCACTGAAAAGTCTACACCAGGTAACCGGAAGATAGCTTCTGTGAGATAGTAGAATAATACGGGGAAGAGCAACAAGCTGGGATACCAGCGAAGTAATTCCGCCCACCATAAATTCTTCTTACCATAAAGTCCGCGCAGGAAAGCCACGCAATAGCCGAAGCAGAGTGCCGACTCAAGCGTTATGATAATAGCCATGTTTTGCAATGCTTCCGTGTTCTGCAGATAATCAGCAATCTGTGCCTTTGACTGGAGAATAGCATACTGCCAGGTGCCGGCTACAAAAAGACCGGCTATCAGGCTGTATATTACGGTTTGCCAAAGTTTCCAGAAACTGAGTTTGAAACTGCAGTTAATCACGATAAACAGCATTAATATGTGAATGATTAACTCCATATTACATTACTTTTTCCGTTTCTTTTTAAGTATTAGCAACATGACAACAAATGCTACCAGAACAATACCTGCGATAAGGCCTCCATTCAAAGAATTTTGTTCTTCCTGTGCCCCTTGTACGGCATCGCTCGATTGTTTCTTCAATACCATGCCTCCTTTGGTCGCTTCTCCGTCCAGGGTGGCTTGTTTCATTTGTTTCAGTTCCTTGTTGTAGTTGGCTGCGGTTTGCGCATCTACTTGAGAGGCGATGAACTGCTGTAATTTGGCATTGTCTCCGGTAAATCCGCTGCCCGAAGGACCGAATTGTCTGACAAGGTCTGTATGCAGTTTGGCAATATTGGAGAGTTGTTCCGGAGAAGCTTTCCAATATCCTTTGCGGGCAGTTTCCATCATAACGGCAGTCACTTCCTGTAAAGCTGCGGGATTCTGTTTTTCAAAGAAGTCTTTTACATTCAGTTTGTATTCGTCTTTGACATATACATCATATATATTATCCCAAAGTTCCTTGTCGATAGCGGCAGGTTTCATCACGTTCCAGCCATACGTATTGGTTACAGTCTGGGCAACTTCGCTTGCTGCAGAAGCACCGCCTTTCATTTTCTCTTTGATATAGGTAGGATTCAGAATCGTTGTACGGCTTTCTACACCGACTGCTTCTTTAAGTTCCTGCATTTTCATGTTGTTGCGGTTCCGGTAGTCGCTAAGATAAGCGTCCGGGTCTTTACCGGTAACATTGCGTACGGCAAGATTCATACCTCCCATGAATTCATATACGTGGTCGAGGCTCAATGCTCCCCAAGTGTTGCTTTGGCGGGGCTGAACGACAACATCAGTACTGTTCAATGCTGCTTCAAAGGCAAATTTCTGAAAGACTTCCCAGTGTTTTTCGTCACCGTAGAAGGCTCCCATATTGTTGAGGTAAGTATCTGCGATTTCCGATTCACTTTCCCAGCGGTCGCCGGATTCCACCATTCCTTGAATTCCTGTACCATACATGCCATTAGCACCTCCGAATACTCGGAAAGAAGCCATTTCGCGGGCATCTTTCGGACTGACACCTTTTTCGGTCAACACTCTTTCAGCTTCTACCACACTGGCGGCTACCTGATTTTCAAACTTGTCGTCTTTCGCTGTCGCAGCCATTTCTACTGCACGGTTAATCAGGAAGAGGCGGGAAGCGGCGATATCACGGAGTTGTCCGGAAGTCTGAACTACTACGTCGATACGTGGACGTCCCAGTTCGGCTGAAGGAATCAGTTTTAGATCACTGACACGACCGAATGCGTCACGAACAGGTTCTACCCCCAGCATATACAGTACTTGAGCAATAGTAGCCCCACCGGTTTCTATAAATTCGGAAGACCAGAGAGTATAACTCACTTTACGTGGGATTGAATCATTGTGACGTTGCTTGTAAGTATCAATCGTTTGTTTGGCTAAAGCGATACCTTTTTCCCAAGCGGATTCTGTAGGAGTTGCTTCGGCATTGATAGCATACATATTACGTCCGGTTGGTAAAGCATTCGGATTAGCAATCGGATCACCTCCGGGAGTAGGAGCGGTGTATCCACCTTTCAATGCATTCATCAGACTGCTTAACTCTTCTTCGGGACTTGTCAGAAGTGCGTTCTTGTAGTTGCCTACATTCTTGATTGTACGCTCTACTTCAGCGATGGCAAGTGCCAGTTCGATTTCTTCTTTACTGTATTCTTTCGGAGCTTTTCCCATAGCGGCCATCATGGCAGCCATACCTTGAGGCTTTTCTTGCTTTCCACTGTTTCCCTGTTTGTCAGAAGATCCGGCAGCTTTTTCTTTATTAGCTTTCATTCCGGCTTCCATTTTCTTCAATGCTTCCGGACTTGCTCCCATAGACTTAGCCATTTCCATTGCTTTTTCAGGATCCATGTTGGCGCCCATTTTCTTCATGGCCTCTTTCATGCTTTCGGGCATTTGACCATGAGGAGAACCCTCTTTGGAGACAGATGCCGGATGTCCTTTACCTGCTTTCTTTTCGTCGGATTGTTCACTCTTTGCCGATGCAGCCATCATCATTGCCATCATACCTTTCGGAGCATTGCGGTCTGCCTCTATTTGACGAGCCTTGGCTAGTTCCTGTGCGGTGATACCGGCTGTACGACAAATCAGTTCATCTGTGGCCAGTGCAGGATTAGCGAGCAACTTTTCTACCAGATGGCGAGCAGGAGTCAAGTACTGTTGTGTAAAGAGGCTGCGGTGCTTGCTAACGGCATCTGTCGCTTTACTACGTTGCTTGTCAAGAGCCAGCAGGCTGTATGCGATAGGTTCTGTAGCCATTGCATAGACGGAAGAAGTGATCCGTTCCGCTTCATAAGGAACCCCCATTGTGTAGAGTTGTCCGGTGATTTTCTCGGTAGCCAGTTCTTCTGCGAAGTTTTCTACACGGGCGATTTCATCTTCCGTATATGGTTTGTTGGCAATGCTGTCCAAACCTAAATCACGGTGAATTCCCATTTTCACAGTCAGCGTTTTGACAGCTAATGATTCCTGATCTTTATTCTCTTTGTGAGAGTTATTGTAAATCTTGATTTTTTCCATCAGCTCCCGATAAATACCACGCACACTGCTTTCAAGGAAAGGAGGAGTGAGGTACGACTGTATGGTGGCATACGAACGGCGTTTAGCCATCATTCCTTCACCAACATTACCAATAGAGTAGATATAGAAGTGCGGAACTGCTCCAACCAGGCGATCCGGCCAGTCGTTGCTGCACAATGCCACTTGTTTTCTGGGAGTAAATTCAAGACTTCCATGTGTACCGAAATGGATCAGTGCGTCAGCCTTGAAACCATGTTGCATCCATAGATAGGAAGCAATATAAGTATGAGGAGGAGCCATATTAGTGCCATGAATCACTTGGAAGGAGTTGTCCCCGCTTCCGGCAGCATTTTGTGGCATTAAGACTACATTCCCGAATTGCAGACGGGCAATACCCAATTTACCGTCGTTAGTCGCCATATAGTTGCCGGGGAATTCGCCGAAAGCATCCACCACTTCCTGATATTTTTCAGGGCGGAGTGACTCTTTCACCCAACTTTCATATTGATCTTTGGTGATAAGTTCGGGATGTCCTTTTTGCATAAAGTCATTAAAGGCTCCCTCTGCGTAAGAGTTGAACACAGCGCCTTGAGCCTGTATCATTTTACCCAGTTCTTCAGCATTTGCAGGCAGACCGGATATGTTGTATCCTTCCTGTTTCATGCGGACCAGAAGATTGTATAGGGAAGGAACCACCTCCATACCGGCAGCGGTCAATGCATTTTGCCCCGGACCTTTATAATAGTAGATAGCTACCTTCTTCTCGCTGTTCGGCTTAGTATTCAGATTCAAATAATTATTGATTGTGGATACGAAAGTCTTCAAGCGTTCGGGTACTGCATACGAATGGCGCAATCCTTCTTCATCCTCATATTGTGCAAAGAGAGCGAAAGGACGGGTGGCACCGTCGATTTCCGGAGTCACGATACTTTGTGACATAAATCCTCCTGCCATTCCCATCGGATCTTTCTCCCATTCATCTACCAGGCTGTTAATGGTGAGCGGAGCAAACAAGAGGATATTCTTAGCTTTCAGATAATCCACCATTTTGTCTCCCATGCGTCCGTGTGCCATGTTGATGATTGCGTCGGGCTGCACTTCGTCAATAAATGACATGAATTTCGTCATTGACTGAACCGGATAAACATTGTAACCTTCTTTTTCAAGAGCCTCAATAAGTCCGGTGGCATCAGCCATTTGTCCGGTAATCATGATTTTACGTGCTCCTTCTTTATAAAGACGGTTGTCCTTCATGAATTTCTCATAATCTGCCACGGTGAGGAACTCCAGTTCATCATCCGAGTTGGTGAGTCCGGCGTGATAGAGCATGTCGCTGGGCCTTTCTGCCGGGTCTTCCACTTCCGGTATGGAAGAGATTTTACCGTCAATAGCTTTACGGATATAATTCAGCATATTCCGGTAGTTGGTCTTTCCTCCATTAGTCAGATAACCTCGTATCAGATTCTGTTGTACGCTGTCCAGATTACAAATGTTGTTGGCCGGGTTGGTAGCCATGGAAGTATATACAGGAATACCTTTGTCGGCAGCCTGTTGTATTTGTTGACGTTGTTCCTCGACGATACGCAGACCCATTCCGTTGATGAATACCATGTCGTAACCGGTCAGACGGTCGAGGTTGTCGAGCGATACTTCACTGAGTTTGATGGATGAATTGTCGTTGGCTTTCGATATACTTCCCTGCTGTATGGTCTGGAAGTTGATGAAAGCAATCTTTGTAGGACTGAACCAGGTATTCCATACGGACATCCCTATCAGAGCTGCAGCAACGATGCATACACCTAAGATGATTTTACTTTTCTTTTTCATTTCTCTTATTTTTAGCTTTGTATGTAGTTTTATCTTTTCTATTTTCTGAAGAACCTGTCTACGTCTAATGCAAGTCCGATGGAGAAGTTGGTTCCCCGGGTATAAGGAGAGTTTGCGTCATAATAGCTTGGAACATAATTAAATATGTTGTTGACGGCCATATTCAGGCTGACTCCTTTCCAGATCCCTTGTGTCAACGTCAGGTTCCACATCGTATATCCCGGATAAGTCACTCTGGTAGTCCCTTCATCCGGATTATTGCCCACATATTTATTGGTTTCTACTTTGGATAACGCACGTCCGTTCAGGGAAAGATTGAATTGATAATTATCCCATGATTTGCCGTATTCGATACGTGCGGTCGCTGAATGTGGGCGGGTACTGGAGAATTTCATTTGTCCGTCGCGCATAAACTCGTGGAGGTATCCGTAAGAAACACGTATTCCCAGACCACAAGGATATTTGGCGGAGGCGTTGATATCCACACCGGCGATGTCTACTTTCTCTGTATTGATATATAGCTGTGCCCATCTTCCGTCAGTGTCGCGGAATGAAGTCAGGTCGATCCGGTCATTGACAAGGTTGTAATATCCTGAAACGGTAAAATAGTAACGGTTCTTGGTGTATTCCGCCGAGAGCGAGAAGTTGTGGCTCGTCTCCGATTTCAGGTCGGGATTACCATAAATCATCATGGCATTTGCCATGTCGAAGTTCATATACATTTCTTTGAGGGTAGGAGAGCGGAATCCCTGTGAGTATGAGCCACGGAGGGAGCAGTTGGCTATTTTGTACATCAGTCCGATGTGCGGAGATATATGACGTACGTTAGATTGTGAGAAATAGTCGAAACGTACCCCGCTGATTACGTTGAAATGTTCGGTCGGGTTCCAGTCGAACTGTCCGAATGCATCTGCCGAGTGCATGGTATAACTTCCATTGTTGGTAAATTGATAAGACAATAGATAGTCACGCATATAATCTCCTCCTACGGTCAGAATGTTTTTATCGTTGAAGGTGTAATTGTAGAGTGCGCGTACGCTATGTTGCACATTGCTGTAATCGCGGACATCGTATTTGTATGAGGTCAGATAATCACTTTTATCATATTGGTCGAATGTATAGGCAACTTCCAGATTACTCATGATGTTGAAATCATAGTTGGCTTTCAGACCTCCGCTGAAATCACGATAACGGTCTTTGCTGTCTCCGGTCTTATCCCGTTCGCGGAAATAATAACCTCCGCGTGCAGTCAGTTTCAACTGTTCAATCGGTCTGTAAACAAGACGTTCTTTCACATTCCATGTGCGGTTTCCGAAGATGGTTGTCACATCTCCTTCCGGTACGTCGTAAGAATCGGACATTGTATGTTGCACATTCGTCTGGCTGTTGAATTTACCGGCTTTGAAACTGAAAGTTCCGCCATATCGTTGGTCGTTATGTTCACCGAAGCGGCTGTTTACATTTAAATTCCATGGGTCCTCGGAATCACGGGTGATGATGTTGATTACGCCACCTACTGCACTGGAACCATAGAGAGTAGAGGCAGCCCCTTTTACAATTTCTACCCGTTCCACGTTATCGAGGTTCAATCGGTTGTAGTCGACGTTGTTTAAAGTTTCCCCTGCCAGACGTTTGCCATCTACCAGGAAGAGTACAGAGTTTCCTCCGAATCCCTGCATATTGATAGAAACCTGCTGATCCATTGAATAGGAAAATTCAATGCCCGGCAGTTCCGATTGTAATAATTGTCCTACGTTGGTTGCATCTACCTTCTTTATATCGTCTGCTGTGATTACACGAGTGATGATAGGAGCATCTTTCAGTAATTTGGGAGTACGTGTACCTGTGACAACCACTGTTCCCAGGTCAAACTGATCTTCCGATAAGCGGAAACTTAGTCTTTTCTCTTTCCCTACAGTCAGTCTTTTTTCTTGTGGCTGATAGCCTACATACGAGGCGGTGATGAGGTATGTACCGGTTCCGGGGAGTTGTAATGTATATGTGCCGTCGACGGATGTGACGGCTCCGGTTCCTTTACCTTTGATGGAAATCGTTGCACCGGGGAGAGGTTCCCCTTCTGTATCAGTTACACGTCCGCTGATGTGATAAGTTGAGTGTTGTGCTAATGTGGTGCAAGTTGCTATAAATGAAAAAAGCAATAATGATATTATAAATGTAGGTTTCATTCTTGTTGATTGGTTTCATTGTTGTTGTCCTCGAACTCAAGCGGATACTGGAAATCGAAGTCAATATATCCTTTTATACCTCTGGCATTCATGTAGTTGGTAAAACGGATCGCGGCGTATGTATTGTCTTTCAAACGTATCAAAAAAACTTGGTTTGACATGGTGTATACCGGAGGCATCGTTGCGGTATTAACGTCCAGCCAGCTGGAAAGAACAGTATTACGGTAAGACTCTGTGTAGATAATGTTTCCGTCCATCATGCCCGACATGTCAATAGCTATTTTATCGGTTGTCCATTCATCTTCTACAAAATCTTCCGCTTTAGGCAGTTTACCTGTTGCTTTAAACTCGTCGATACTTGTGTAAGTTGTTTTGTAGGTAGCACCCTCGTTGGTTTTTATATCATAACGATGAATAGCGAAATCCCACTTATCAGGAATTTGACTCTCATATTCCTCTCCGATTTTAACGGTGGTAACCGTACGTTCCGAAAGGTTAATGTAGGCCCATTCTGTATATTCAACAGTCTTGACTTGTGAAAAGCTATTCTCCTTGATTTCCATCTCCGTTTCGATGGGGGCATCATAAATATTTTCAAATATTCCATTACAAGCAGAGAGCGACATTGCCGCTCCCAGTACTATAGTATATTTGAAAATAGCGTTCCTGCTTCTTTTCATTGCTTATTTAATCGTTTATTGTGCGCTACTTTGAGTATTACTTCCCGTAAATTCTGCTGTAATTGGCATTGGCATCTCTCCTGGTGAGAAAACGATACTAACAGTGGCTGTTCCGTCTGCATTAATTGTACCGTTCAGACTTGTGCCGTTAATAGCAAGAGCTTCACCTGTAGTTTTTTGGGTATCTGCTTCAAAGGCACCCAGACTGAGCGAGTAACTACCATTGTTTGCTTTAGTAACATTGACTCCGGTAACAGTGAATTTTTCAAAGTTACTCATTGAACCTCCTGCATTATTAAACCCGCTGATTGTAACATTTACGGTACTACCTGTTGGGTTTTCAATCTTTACTTGGCAATCTGTAGTAGAGCCAACTTCTCCTCCTTGTACCTTAAGGCTCAAATTAGTTTGGTATTTATAAGTATCTTTTATATAATAACCAACAGGAGTTTCTCCTTGTATGAAATCAATCTCCATTTTTCCCATAGGTACAGGAATATCAACATTGGCTTTCAAACTTAACACTTTAGAACCATCTACACTACCTTCTAATGTGTAGTCGTAGCTACCGCCTGTGCTGCCGCCCATAGACATGGCAACTTCACCGGAACCGCTGAAAGACTTATTAGAAGAAAGTTTTAAATTATTCAGAGTGAAATCTCCAGATCCGGATTTATATACCAAATTGATGGTACCATCTTCGTTGGCAGTGATTGTTGCTGTGGATTCATCACCCAACAAATAATCAGAGAACATATTGCATGCGCCGACTGAATAACCTTTATAAGCTCCTGCTATTTCTTTGGCAAAGTTAGGTTCATCGTCGTCGTTGTCGCTACAAGAAACGAAAGTAGAAGAAAGAGATAGTGCCATAAGGGCAACCATCCAAAAGTTTAAGATTTTCATACTTAATTTTGATAGATAATGATTAATTAAATTTCCAGCTGCAAAGTTACGGGGATATATATACGGGGGAAATACCTAAAAGAAATGAAAAAATGAGAGGCTTTAATTATATGTAGGTATTGGGAGGAGTGGATTAACTCGTTATTTTTGTAGTCTTTTACTAAATTGATGATTAAAAAATTAAAATGAGAAGAAAATGAAAGGCGGCTACAGTAGAAAAAGTGTATTGACAGGGATTACTTCTTTCCTGATTGTATTGTTTACTATGCCGTTGGGGCATGCATTAATGATTTTTATGGAGCATGTGCTCTCATCCACAGCTCTTCACTATGCGGCTTTCACGATGGGAGCAGTAGGTCTGGTGATGGTGATTATTGGAGTGTTTGCAAAAGGAGATACACGACAGACATTATGGGGATTATTCGGAGGACTACTCTTCTGGACCGGATGGGTAGAGTTTATCTACGTATATTATGCACATCGTTATGAAGTGCAACCATTGCTGAACGCTGCCGGTGAAGTCGTGACAAAACCGGAATATTTAATCATGCCTTCCTCCTTCGGCTTTTGGGTGATGTTTATGCTGATTTACATTTTCAGTATAAAAAGCGGATGCGACTTCTTTACCTATCTTCAAAAAGTCTTTTTCCGTAAGAGTACCACCACGATTGTAGTACGGCCGATGACACGTCATACCTCGATTGTTACTTTTATGGAGTTAAATCTCATCATGTGGACGAGCTATCTCGTGCTACTCTTCTGTTATGATGAGAATTTTGTCGGCGAGCATAGCCCTGTTACTGCTATAGTTGCTTTCGGCTGTCTGGCAGGTTCATTTTTTATGTTTAAACGCCTGTTGAAAATCACTCAATGGGGATATGCCATGCGCTTTTCTATTGCTACGGTAGTAGTGTTCTGGACTTTTGTAGAAGTATTGGGACGCTGGAATATCTTTCATGAAATATGGGTAGAACCAATGGCATATACAACAGAGATGATTACGATACTTTTGGCTTTTTTAGCTCTGTTGGCATTTCTGTTCTACCAGTCTGCTAAAAAGAAGAATAGTCATAACTAAAATATAGAATCAGAAATTATGTTAGAAAAAGGATTGCAATTTATAAAGGAAGTAGTGGTCAAACCGGAAAATCTGGCAGTGGCAATGGGATCGGGTGATCTCCCTGTTCTTGCTACTCCCGCTATGGTAGCATTCATGGAAAATGCAGCTTTGTCTGCTGTTGAAGATCAACTGCCGGAAGGCAATACAACGGTAGGAGCAATGATTCAGACTACACATCTTAAACCCACTGCATTGGGAGACACGGTTCTTGTAACAGCCACACTTCTTGAGGTAGAGGGACGAAAGTTAACATTTTCCGTAGTAGCCTCTGATTCACAGGGTAAAATTGGTGAAGGAACACATATACGTTATGTGGTAGACCGGAATAAGTTTATGGAAAAACTAACCAGTCGTTAATACTGCCAAAAGTGGAAAAGGATGAACTAATCTCCGGGTAAGATGTTTTTTGTATATTAGATATAATAACAATATATAATATGGAACCTCATTATCACCACGAACATAGTCATCGGTTGACATCGCTCAATAAAGCTTTTATCATAGGCATCGCTCTGAATATAACTTTTGTCATAGTAGAATTCGGAGTAGGATTTTATTATAATTCTTTGGGGTTACTTTCCGATGCCGGGCATAATTTGGGTGATGTAGCCAGTCTGGTACTTGCCATGTTGGCCTTCCGGTTGGAGAAAGTTCACCCTAATAGTCGTTACACGTATGGATATAAGAAGAGTACGATACTTGTTTCTTTATTAAATGCAGTTATACTGTTGGTTGCTGTTGGCATTATTATTGCCGAGAGCATAGATAAATTATTTCATCCGGTTTCGGTTGATGGTTCCGCTATCGCATGGACAGCTGGGGTGGGAGTGGTCATCAATGCGCTTACTGCA
>UMGN01015611.1_pt1 | contig 12152 bp, 10 predicted proteins | sample 1965281 | NCBI WGS metagenome assembly UMGN01 (sample SAMEA4836073, study PRJEB28245) | human gut metagenome | biome: gut microbiome; material: fecal sample | place: Denmark | collected 2008 | reverse complement strand
TGAAAAAATTTTAATTTCTTTCCGTTTTAAATGCCATGCACTAAGTAATGAAACCAATGGAATCGTCAATATCACTCCCATTGTGGAAGCAATTCCCTGAATTAACTCGATTCCTATGGAATACATATTGATGATCTGCGTTGTGGAATAGTTATACACATACAAAAATACTAACGTATTAATCGACGTACCTGTAAAAGCTAAAATCAGTGTATTTGACATTGTCCCCATCATATCTTTTCCAACCCGTATCCCCGAAAAAAATAATTCCCTTGCAGAAAGCAGTGGATTGCGAAAGTGGATTTCATTGATAGTAGACGCTATTGACATCGCAACATCCATAACAGCCCCCAGTGCCGAAATCAAAATGCCCGCATACAACAATTCTCCAATTTTAATATTCGTTGTCTGACCTACATACGTCAACTGCTCAATATCTGCAACATTATATCCGGAAATATGTGTCCATTTTCCAAACAGAATTGCCAGTATCCCTGAAATTCCAACCCCCAGTACTGTGCCGGCCACAGCAGTCGCACTTTTACTTGAAATCCCTCCCAGTAAATACATGGTCACAACCGTCGTCAGAATTGCGACCAGTACTGCTGCCCAAACAGGAGATACCCCTCTGTAGATAAGTGGCAAAAATAGAAATACAATACAGACAAATGTAAAAATCAAAGCGACAGCGGAATAGACTCCTTTTCTCCCTCCGATCAGACTTAAGGTCAGCAAAAACAGCAAAACAATCATACACAAAATTGCCGTACGGTCATAACTGTAGACGGTAACATACAACGAATCTTCCCCTTCATTCACTTCCGCGATCACCTTCATGCCCTTTTCACAATGTGTTCCGTAAAGATAACCTGAAGAACTGACAGCCTCCACAACTGTTCCACGGAACTTGCCACTTAATAATCGAAGGGAAACCAGTTGATTTCCAATCTGATTTCCCGACTCTGTTGTATTATCTTTTTTTATCTCCACTACTTTTGCTTTTTCAAAGGTTTTTCCTTCTGTTTCATACAGCCCTTCCCGTTCCACTTGATTTAACTGTATCAAAAATGCAGCAAACAGAATCGTAATTCCGAAAATGATAAACTGCCTTCTCCCTTTTTTCAGCCAATTCATTTTTGGTCACGCTTTCTCCTGGCCACGAGCACTCCGACTCCGCAAAGTAACGCTGTTAACATCACGATTACTGCCCCTGCAATCGGTACAGCGTCTCCTGTTTTTACCGTTGTTTGTGAAGTCACTGGTTTTTTATTGATACCTTCTGTATGCGTAGTCTGGTCGCTCATAGAACCACTTGTACCTCCGTTTTGTGACTGTCCATTGTCCGGTGAATCACTGGATGACGGTGGGTTTAAATTTTCCTGATGTTTCATCTCCAACTGATCCAATGCTGTTTTCAATGCAGTATATGCATTTGTCAGTGTTGCCGTATCTGCTGCCGGATCTGCATTTACAGTTCTGGCGCCTTCCAGAGCCTGCTGCATTGTTTGATAACTCTCGGTTGTATATTCTTCTGGATTTTTACTCCCAGCTTCTTCAATTAACGCGGAAAGCTGTCCATGATCAACTGATTTCACAAGCATAAACTGTGTATCGATCGGTTCCTGTGTATCTGTGCGATATGTATTCACTGTCAATGTTGTTTCCGTAATGTCTACTACCGAATAAGTCGGAACATCCTGCTGCCATCTGTTGGCAATATAAGTCTGTTGGCGAGGTACCAGATCATAATATTTACTTCCTGATGAAGATCCTGCTGTCAGATACATGATTCCATCAGAATTTACCGCCGTTTCCTGATTCTCTGTCAATTCCATTACTGCTTCCTCATCCATCACCGCATGCAGATATTTCAGATATTTTTGTTCGCCCTCATCCTGTGTATCTTCTGAAATATTTCCCGGTGCCTCATAAAGTGTATCAGGATTTTCTCCCGCATCCATATCTTTTTCCAACTGTTCTTCAAATTCATCATCCGAATATTCCATTTTGAACTGACCGCCTTTTAACATTTTTGTTCTGGAATATGCGTGATCATGTCCTGCCAGCACCAGATCAATCTCATTTTGTTCAAACACAGGCACCAGACTATAACGCAAATTGGTGATTTCCGGTTCATTGGAATGTTCTGCAGATCCATAAATATCCTGATGAAGTGTTACTATTTTCCATTTGCAATCTGTATTTGCCGCTACTGTGGATTCAATAAACTGACGATGTTCCTCCACATTTGTATCCTGCGTATTTAAAATCATAAACAGGGCGTCCCCATATGTGTAGTAATAATCTCCGCCTACTGTTCCATTGTCGCCAAGAGAACTGCTGTTTGCCGGATTAAAATGATACGTATAATTAGCATTGTCTGCATCATGATTTCCTACCGTTGTTGCGACGGGTACACTTTTCATAAGATCCGGGCTCAAATATCCTGCATATTCCACCTCACTGATTGTTGTATCCTGCACTTTTTTGGCATTTGTCTGAATCTGATCTCCAGAAGAAAGAACAAAGGATGCCAATCTGTTTGTTTTTTCATATGCTTTTGTCAATGTATCATTCCAGTTAAAGGTATCATTTCTAACTGCTTCTGACTGTGCTGCCGCAAAGGATGGTTTTAAAATATCCTCCGGAGTCTTTGCTTTTACCGGATTGGAAGAACCAATCTGCGGATCTCCTACGAAAATAAAGGAAAAGGAACTTGTATCCGCATCCGTAGTAAAGGAGCAAATCTCTTTTCCGCCCACCTGATAATAGTACGTAGTTCCGGGCTTCAAATCCTTTATTACCACTTTGCTGCTCTTATAACCTGTCTGTGCCGGACTTTCTGATACTGCTGCACTTTGCCCATCACTTAGATCCGGAGTCTGTCCATATACAAAGGACGCTTCTTCCCCTTCTTTCGTATACCATGCAAAATTCATTTCTGTTTCATCGGATCCAGGTGACATGGCGACCTGTGTCCAGTCTGTTTTTATTGTTTCCCATTCCTCACACCATGCATCCCATGCTCCGTTTTGTGCCGCTGGTGTTTTGCTTGCATCTGTCATTCCATCTGGAGCTGCTGCTGCAGATACTGATAATGGCTGGTAAAGCAGTATGGCGGAAATCAACACCGCAATGACTCTCTTCTTCATTTTACATTTCTCCTTCTTTTTTCACTTTTGCATTGGTATTATAACACCTGATTTTTTTGTTTTAGGCTTCTTTACAAACCATTAACAAATTTTAAATTACAATTTACAATCTCTGTCCAGATTTTTTCTGCTTCTTTCTTAATTTTCGTATGAATTCTCTGTTGAAAAAACTCACAGTTTAGTATATGATGATTGAAGAGATTTTGCATAGGGAGGTACATCGAAATGAATACAGTTGATTGTATCAAAAGCCGCAGAAGCATCCGCAGATTCAAACCGGATTCTGTTAAACATTCATTGATTGAAGAGATCGTTTCCGCAGCTTCTTTTTCCCCATCCTGGAAAAATACTCAGATTACCCGTTATATCGCAATTGAGGATCCTTCCCTTCTGGGAAAAATTGCTGATGACTTTACCCCATCTTACAATTCAGATATCATCCGCCAGACACCGGTTTTGATTGCTGTCACTTATATCAAAGGACGGTGCGGTTTTGAGCGCGACGGCTCTTATACCACTGAAAAAAAAGACCGCTGGCAGATGTTTGATGCCGGTGTGGCCTGTCAGACGTTCTGTCTGGCTGCGCACGAATATGGACTGGGTACTGTCATTATGGGCGTATTTGATGAGAGTGGAATTTCCAGTCTTCTGGACATTCCAAAGGAACGGGAACTGGCTGCATTGATTGCACTTGGATATCCTGATATCGAGCCATCTGCACCAAAACGCAAAACTGTTGAAGATTTATTACAATATCGATAATCAGATTCTGCTCTCAAACAAGATCTGATTTACAAGGAGGTTACATATGAGACATTTGATGAGTCCTCTGGATTTTTCTGTAGAGGAACTGGAAACACTGTTAAATCTGGCGGGAGACATTGAAAAACACCCGGAAAAATATGCACATGCATGTGAAGGGAAGAAGCTGGCTACTTTATTTTATGAACCAAGTACGCGTACACGTTTAAGCCATGAGGCTGCGATGCTTAATCTGGGCGGAAGCATCATGGGATTTTCTTCCGCAGATTCCAGCTCTGCCTCAAAAGGAGAGAGTGTTTCAGATACGATCCGCACCGTTTCTTGTTATGCAGATATCGTTGCTATGCGCCATCCAAAGGAAGGAGCGCCGATGGTTGCCTGTAAGCACGCTTCCATTCCTGTCATCAACGCAGGAGACGGAGGACATCAGCATCCAACCCAGACACTGACTGACCTTTTGACTATCCGTTCCGTAAAGGGACGCCTTGATCATATGACGATCGGACTTTGCGGAGACTTAAAATTCGGACGTACCGTACATTCTCTGATCCACGCTCTGGTGCGCTATGAGGGAATCAGATTTGTTTTGATCTCACCAGAAGAATTACGTCTTCCAGGCTATATCCGTCAGGATGTTCTGGATAAAAACCATATCGAATACAAGGAAGTTGTCCGTCTGGAAGACGCCATGCCGGAACTTGATATCCTATACATGACACGTGTACAAAAAGAACGTTTCTTCAACGAAGAAGATTATGTCCGCATGAAAGATTTCTATATCCTGGACAAAAAGAAAATGCAGCTGGCTCCTTCCGATATGTTTGTACTGCATCCACTGCCACGTGTCAACGAGATTTCTGTGGAAGTAGACGATGATCCGCGAGCAGCTTATTTCAGACAGGTACAGTATGGTGTTTATGTACGTATGGCACTGATTCTGACACTGCTTGATATTCATGTAGAGTAACAAAAATTTGTTTCGCATAAAGAAAGAAGGTATCTAATTTGAAAAATACATTGAACGTAGGACGTATTTCTGAAGGTTTTGTTCTGGATCACATCGAAGCAGGAAAAAGTATGGATATTTACAAATATCTTCACCTCGATAAACTGGACTGCTGTGTTGCGATCATCAAAAATGCCCGCAGCAGTAAAATGGGAAAAAAAGACATCATGAAGATCGAGTGTCCGATCGATTTTATGGACCTTGATATTCTCGGATTTATCGACCACAATATCACAGTCAATATTATCTCCAATGAACAGGTCGTCGACAAAAAAATCCTAAGACTTCCAAAAGAGATCACCAATGTGATCCGCTGCAAAAACCCAAGATGTATCACATCCATCGAGCAGGAACTGGATCACATCTTTGTCCTGACAGACGAAGAGAACCAGGTGTACCGCTGCAAATACTGCGAAGAAAAATACTCCGGAAGATAAACAAAAAAACAAACGGGAACGTGGTTTTTACAGATCACGTTCCCGTTATTTATCTCAAAATTCTATGGCAGTATATGTCCCGCACTTAAATATAACTGATACCATTCTTCTCTGGTCAGCCGGATATCTGCCGCCAGCGCGATCTCCCGCAATCGCTTCAGATTGGTCGTACCTGCTACCATCTGAATCTTTGCCGGATGTCTGAATATCCATGCAGATGCGATACCAGTCTTTGTTGTCCCATATTTTTCCGCAAGATCCGCCAGCACCTGATTTAATTCCGGATATTTCTCACTGTCAACAAATACCCCTTCGAAAAATCCATACTGGAACGGAGACCATGCCTGAATCGTCATATCATGCAGTCTGCAAAAATCCAGCACGCTGTTGTCTCGGTTGACGGCACCATCTGTCAGCATATTTGCCTCAAGTCCTGATGCAACCATGTTAGAAAACGGAATACTGAACTGAAGCTGATTGACAAGAAGATCCTGTCTCACACATTTTTTCAAAAGCTGGATCTGCATCGGCGTATGATTGGAAACACCGAAATGTCTCACCTTTCCGGATCCCTCCAACAGATCAAATGCTTCTGCCACTTCTTCCGGCTCCATCAGTGCATCCGGTCTGTGAAGAAGCAGGATATCCAGATAATCAGTACGCAGCCTGCGGAGAGATTCCTCTACCGACTGCAAAATATGTTCTTTGGAAAAGTCATACATCACACCCGGTACAATCCCGCATTTAGACTGCAGGATGATATCTTCTCTGCGAAATTCTGTCTGCTCGAATACACGTCCGAACAGAGATTCGCATGCCCCTTTTCCATAAATATCCGCATGATCAAAAAACTGAATTCCCAGTTCCAGACAGGTATGGATATACTCATCCACCTCTGTCTCATCCATTCCCTGAATACGCATACATCCAGCTGCAACTACCGGAACTTCCAGCATACTTTTTCCAAGCATCTGCCTTCTCATCATGTGCCTCCCTTCTAGCACTCTTCTGCTATTTTATAAATCAATCGCTCTGTATCTTCCCATCCAAGACACGGGTCTGTAATGGACTTTCCGTAAATCTGGTCTGCCCCGATACTCTGACATCCTTCTTCCAGATAACTTTCAATCATCACACCTTTGATCAGTTCTTTTAATTTTGTATTGTAATTCCGGCTGTGAAGCACCTCACTGACAATGCGGATCTGCTCTTTGAACTGCTTGTTGGAATTCGAATGATTGGCATCGACGATCGCTGCCGGATTGGCCAGATGTTTCTCTCCATACATCGCCTGAAGACGGATCAGATCCTCATAGTGATAATTTGGATTACAAGTACCATACTTGTCCACTCCGCCGCGCAGAATCACATGTGCCAGATCGTTTCCATCTGTCGTTACATCCATGCCTCTGTAAATAAAAGTATGGGAACTCTGTGCCGCGATCACAGAGTTGAGCATCACAGAAAAATCACCACTGGTCGGATTTTTCATCCCCACCGGAATATCCATACCGCTGGCCGTCAGTCTGTGTTGCTGGTTTTCAACAGAACGCGCCCCGATTGCCTCATAAGATAAGATATCATCCAGATAGCTTCTGTTCTCCGGATACAGCATCTCATCCGCGCTTGTCAGTCCGCTTTCTTCTATGGCACGGATATGCATCTTACGGATCGCAATAATTCCAGCCAGCAGATCCGGCGCCTGATCCGGTTTTGGCTGATGAAGCATTCCTTTATATCCCTCACCTGTTGTCCTTGGTTTGTTCGTGTAGATCCGCGGAATAATCATCAGGCGGTCCGATACTTTTTCATTCACTTTTGCCAGCCTGCTTATATATTCACACACGGAATCTTCATTGTCTGCAGAACATGGCCCTACGATGACGACAAACTTGTCTGACTTTCCTGTAAAAATGTCCCGAATTTCAGCATCCCTTTTTTTCTTGATTTCTGTAAGTTCCTTTGAAAGCGGATACTCTGCTTTCAATTCTGCCGGAAGCGGCAGCGTTGTATTGATTCTTATTCCCATACTCTTTTCCTGCCTTGTATAAAATCTCTGTTCATATGCAAAATGCTGCCGCAAAGCGACAGCATCAAATTAAGCAAAACGATAAGCCGGGTTATGTCATTGGACAATCATCTATCTAGACCTGACGTTGCCGTCAGGTTCAAGCAACCTACCTAAAGCGCGACGGGCAGCCGCATAGCTTTTATTCGGTCTTGCTTCGGATGGGGTTTACATGTGCCCCTTCTGTTACCAGAAGGGCGGTAGTCTCTTACACTGCCTTTCCACCCTTACCTGTACATTGTACAGGCGGTTTATTTCTGTTGCACTGGCCTTGGAGTCACCTCCACCGGACGTTATCCGGCATCCTGCCCTGCGAAGCCCGGACTTTCCTCGTCTGCGGCCTTTCGGCGCATGCATCCGCGATTGTCTGTCTTACTTAACACTGTTCTTCATTATACTATGTCTGACTCTGAATGTCAAACACCTGTCCTTCTGTCTGAATCTCTCGGATTCTGCTTCTATATTCTGTTGTACACGGTTCGTGAAAAAGCCTGTCAAACACTTCATAGGATCCCCAGAAATGCATCGGGAACACATTTTTCGTGTCTGTATGACGCATAAAATAGTCCAGTCCCCAGACATACTGCTCACCCAGACGGAGATCCGCCGGCACAAATGCAACATCGATCGGCTGATCCGGAAGCTCTCTAATCGCCTTCTGATAATCCGCTCTCATCTGCACATTATACGACTTTGGTTCTCCTTCCCAGTGCCACCAGTTCAAATCTCCTGCGTGATAAATCACGATTCCATGATATTCTATCCAGAATGCGACTCCTTCATCTGTAGATGGCAGTGTACGCACCCGGATGCCATTCACACGCCTCTCTTCTTCGGGCGACAGCCGGATTACCTGTTTCTGTTCATCCGGCATCGGCACATCATCAGAAAAAAGATACCAGATGTTCTGTCTCTGACGGCGCAATTTCAAAATGTCCGGATTATAATGATCATAATGTACATGACTCACAAATACAAACAATGTTTTTTCCGGATCCATTTCGGGGAGACTGCCCTGATAATAATCAAACAAAAACAGGGCATCCTCCATCTCCAGAAGAAATCCACTGTGTCCGAGATATGTCACCCGCATCATACGTTCAACATCTCAATCGCACGTTTTAATTCCGGAAGAATAAATTCCAGTGCTTCCTTTGCCTCTTTGGCATCTCCCGGAAGATTTACCATCAGCGTCTTTTTGCACACACCTGCCGCACTGCAGTCCAGAACCGCCTGCAGAGAATCCCGGTTGCGGAATGCACGCAGTGTCTCCGGGATCCCCGGAAGAAGGCGTTCTGCCACATCCATCAGTGCATATGGAGCACAGTCGCTCTCGAGATGTCCTGCTGCTCCTGTTGTCAGAACCAACTCTGCGGTCTGCTCCTCTGCCACTCTTTTTAATACCGATGCCGCCACTTTCCGGTCTTTCGGGATCACACGCACGGCAGCAGTCTCAAACCCGGACTGTTCCAGCAGTTTCTTTAAAACCATCCCTGCCGCACTTGCCTTTCTTGCTTTATAACTTTCTGTATCCAACGTAAAAATAGCCGCTTTCATAGATTCGTACCCCTTTCTTGTACTCCGGTCTCAACTAAATTCTGTAATGCAGAGAACACTCTGCCGCTTTATTGTACCACATCTGAGAATAAGAGTCCAAGCATCCGACAGAAAAAAGCAAAAAAATCAGATAATAATGCAGACCAGACCTCCGTTGCTGTCATTGACGATCTTCTGCATCGTATCCTGGAGCTTCACCTGACTCTCCTCGTTGATCATATTGATCTTATTGCGCATCCCATCCAGCACCAGCTCTTCTACAGATTTTCCAAATATGTTGGTTCCCCATACTCCCTCCGGAGTCTCACTCTCTGCTTTGATATATTCCACCAGATCCTGTGCCTGCTTTTCACTTCCCACGATCGGTGCGATCTCAGTCTCAATATTGGCACGGATCATATGAACAGACGGAGCCTCTGATCTGATCTTCACACCATATTTACTGCCCTGCTTGATGATCGCAGGCTCATCTAACAGAATTTCCTCTTTCTTCGGGCTAACTACACCGTATCCTTTCATTTTCACATCGGCAAACGCATCTTTGATCTGTGTATATTCCTCTTTCATTGCGGCAAGTTCTTTCATCGCTGCGATCAGTTCATATTCTCCCTGAATCTTCGTCCCTGTCAGTTCACTGAGCACCTCATAATAATACTTCTCCTTCAAGTCCATCTGGATCTTTACGATTCCCGTATCCATTTCAATCTGAGAGATCCTGATCTTCTCTATGTACTCGCTGTCACTTACCGGTACCGCCTCTGCCACACTTCGAATGTCATCCATTCCATCCAGCAGATTTCTTACACTGGAGAGCACCTCGCTTTTTACCGGGTGATCCTTTGGCAGCATTTCCACCCACTTCGGAATATAAAATTCTGCTTCTGAAATTGGAAACTCATACAACACCTGCCGCATGATCTGATTAATATCTTCTGTCCGAAGCTGCGCACAGTTGACCGCAAGAACAGATACTCCGTACTTTTCCTCCATTTTCCCCTGAAGACTTTTTGTTTCTTCGCTGTATGGCTTCTGTGTGTTCAAAAGGATCAGAAACGGCTTTCCGATGGATTTCAATTCCTGAATGGTCTTTTCTTCTGCCAAAATATAATTTTCTCTCGAAAGCTCTCCGATACTTCCATCTGTTGTGATAACCAGCCCAATTGTCGCATGGTCATGAATCACCTTCTGTGTCCCGATCGCTGCCGCTTTTGTAAAGGGGATCTCATGTTCAAACCATGGCGTTTTCACCTGACGTTCTACATCGTTTTCTATATGACCGCTCGCCCCGTCTACCATATATCCGACACAGTCGATCAGTCGGATCTTAACTTCCACGTCTTCGGACAGCCTGACAGATGCCGCATCTTTCGGAACAAATTTCGGCTCTGTTGTCATGATTGTTGTTCCGGAAGCTGACTGCGGAAGTTCGTCTTTTGTCCGCTCTTTTGCGTGTTCATCCGTCATATTCGGCAGCACGAGAAGATCCATGAACCGCTTGATAAATGTTGACTTGCCTGTCCGAACCGGACCTACAACTCCAATATAGATTTCCCCGTTGGTCCTTGCTTTCATATCCTTGTATACCTGAAATGCATCCATAAAAAATACCCCCTTGTTCTGCTGATACCAATCTATGCAGAAACAAAGGGGATTATTCCGACTCTATTCTTTTGAATTTTAAAAAACTATACTGTCTCATCCGGCCACGGCAGCACGGAATGCTCACTTTTTGATTCTCGAAGCATCAGTTCATCCACTGCCTGTGCAGCACTCTTGTTTTCAAACAGTACTTCATTGATCTGTTCCACGATCGGCATGGACACCTCATATTTCTCTGCCAGCTTTCTGGCTGCCTTTGCAGAATACACACCTTCCACTACCATCTGCACTTCATCCATGGCCTCCTGCATGGTCTTTCCCTGTCCCATGAGGTATCCGGCTCTGCGGTTCCGGCTATGCACACTCGCACAGGTCACGATCAGATCTCCGATTCCGGTCAGCCCGGTAAATGTCTCGAGCTTACCGCCCATTTTTACACCCAAACGCGCAATTTCCGCAATTCCTCGAGTGATCAACGCCGCTTTTGTGTTATCTCCATAACCAAGTCCGTCTGCGATTCCCGCTGCCAGAGCGATCACGTTTTTCAATGATCCTCCCAGCTCGATCCCCAGAATATCCGGACTTGTATAGACACGGAACACCTTACTCATAAATACAGACTGCAGATACTCGGCCGTCTTTCTTGTCGTCGCACCGATCACACAGGTTGTCGGCAACTTTCTCCCGACCTCTTCCGCGTGGCTCGGTCCGGAAAGAACTGCCACATCCGCCTGCGGAATCTCTTCTTTAATCTGCTCGGAAAGTGTCATCAACGTGGTCTCTTCGATCCCTTTTGCCACATCCACGATCATTTGCCCTTCTGCCACATATGGACTCATCTTTTTCGCAGTCGCTCTTGTAAACGGAGACGGAACTGCCAGGACGAGAAAGTCTTTTTCCAGGATTGCCTCTTGTATCTCTCCGGTAATCTGAATTTCCTCAGAGATCTGACCTCCCGGCAGCTTTGTCTTATGCTCTCTTTCTTTTGACAGCATCTCTACCTCGGCGGGATCGATCGACCAGATCGTTACCTGATTTCCATTATCATGCAGCAGGACGGAGAGTGCCGTTCCCCAGCTTCCCGCTCCCAACACACCTATATTTGCCATATTCTGCCTCCTTTTTAATCGTCTCTATTTTTTAGAAGAACCGATTTTGTTCTCTGTTCCATTCAACAGTCTCTTTATATTTGCACGATGCCTCCACCATGCCAGTGCCATCAGTAAAAACGTCACCAGATATAATTCGTACACATAAGGCTGCGCCATCGCAAATCCCCCCATCTGCCCGAAACATATCACCTCTGCAAGAAAAATAATTGTTACCAGAAGTGACCCTGCGGAAACATAGCGGGTGACTGCCACCACAAAAATAAATGCAGCAAGTGGGATCGGAACCATCCAGAGCTTGGTGGAAAGCACAAGCCCGGCCAGAACCGCAATCCCTTTGCCCCCTTTAAATTTCAGATAAAACGGATAATTATGTCCAAGTGTGGCACCTGCTCCTGTATACATCGCAAGCAGCGGCAGACAGTCGCTGCCACTGAAGATCTGGCGCACCAGAAGAATTGA
>UMGN01033660.1_pt1 | contig 12277 bp, 9 predicted proteins | sample 1965281 | NCBI WGS metagenome assembly UMGN01 (sample SAMEA4836073, study PRJEB28245) | human gut metagenome | biome: gut microbiome; material: fecal sample | place: Denmark | collected 2008 | reverse complement strand
TCACACAGTATGGAAGACATTGCAAAATATGTAGAGCGGATCATCGTGATGAACCGCGGGGAGAAGATGCTGGACGGTACGCCTAAAGAAGTCTTTTCCCATTACCGGGAACTGGAACAGGTTGGACTTGCAGCGCCGCAGGTGACGTATATCATGCATGATCTAAAGGAGTGCGGACTTCTGGTACGCACGGATGCGACGACGATCGAAGAGGCGGCAGAAGAGATAATGAGGAGTTTCCATGATTAGAGATATTACAATCGGACAATATTATCCGGCAGACAGTGTCATACACCGGCTGGATCCGCGCGTGAAGATCGTGTGCACGCTGCTGTTTTTGATTTCCCTGTTTGTACAGAACAGTCTGCTTGGCTATGCGATCGCAACGGTATTTTTGTTTTGGGTGATCCATGCAAGTAAGGTTCCGCTGAAATTTATTTTACGAGGGCTCAAAGCGATCGTGATCATCCTGATGTTTACTGTGGTGATGAACTTGTTTTTGACGACAGGCGGGAAAGAACTGGTGCATATCGGCTTTCTGCATATTTATGAAAAAGGGCTGCGGACGTCCGTGTTTATGGCGGTCCGCTTGATCTATCTGATCATGGGATCGTCGCTGATGACCTTTACGACAACGCCGAACGCGTTGACGGACGGAATCGAGAAACTGCTGCATCCGCTGAACAAACTGCATGTCCCGGTGCATGAAGTTGCAATGATGATGTCGATCGCGCTCCGTTTTATCCCGATCCTCCTTGAAGAGACGGACAAGATCATGAAGGCGCAGATCGCGCGCGGCGCGGATCTGGAGAGCGGCAATATCATTCAGCGGACGAAAGCGATGGTGCCGATCCTCGTACCGCTTTTTGTGTCTGCTTTCCGCCGTGCAAATGATCTGGCGATGGCGATGGAAGCAAGGTGTTACAACGGCGGCGAGGGACGGACGAAGATGAAGCCGCTCGTGTACCGGAAACGGGACCGCGCGGCGTACGGGATCACGATCCTGTATATGGTCGTGATCGTTCTGGTGGGCAGGTTTGTGCCGTTTCAGATATGGATTTTTTAAGAAAGAAGACAGGATATTTTAGGGAGAGGACAGGATATGAGGCGCATTAAACTGACGGTCGCTTATGACGGAACGAATTACTGCGGATGGCAGGTGCAGCCAAACGGCATTACCGTGGAAGAAGTATTGAACCGTGCGCTTTCTGCGCTGACCGGGACAAAGGTGAATGTGATCGGGGCGAGCCGAACCGATTCCGGTGTGCATGCCAGAGGAAACGTGGCAGTATTTGATACGGATTCCCCGATTCCTCCGGACCGGATCTCCTATGCGGTGAACCAAAAGCTGCCGGATGATATCGTGGTCGTAAAATCGGAAGAAGTTCCGAAAGACTGGCATCCGCGGTATCAGAACAGCGTAAAGACGTATGAATATCATATTTTGAACGCTAAGATGCCGGATCCGACCAGACGTTATACGACGTATTTTGTGTCGTATCATTTGGATCTGGAGCAGATGCGGAAAGCGGCAGGATACCTTGTCGGAGAACATGATTTTGCAAGTTTCTGCAATATCCATACCGATGTGGAAGATACGGTACGCACGATCTATGAGCTGACCGTGGAGAAAAGCGGAGAAGACCTGACGATCCGGGTTCGGGGAAATGGATTTCTTTACAATATGGTGCGGATCATTGCGGGAACGCTTCTGCAGGTCGGGCGGGGATTTTATACGCCGGAAGACGTGCGCGGTATTCTTGAGACGAAAGACCGGGAATCCGCAGGCGTGACGGCGCCGCCGCATGGATTGATGCTGATGCGGATCGAATACGAAAAAGACCTTGACAAAAGCGAGGGTGATGGAGTAGTATAGGCAACAGATACAGAAAAAAGGCTTGGAAGAGAACAAGTAGTGATATCCGGGGAAAACAGAAAGCTGCCGGCTGATGAGAGGCGCATGATCCCGCATATGGCGAATACATCTCGGAGCTGCGCACCGAACACATAACTGCGTATCGAGCATCCGGAGGAGAGATACCTGATTGATGGATGGATGCAGGCGGTAAGAAGCAAGTAGGCTGCGACGGACTGGCAGACGTTAACATGCCGGGCAATGAAGAGACAGATACCGTCAGTATATAAGAGGTGTATTTGTTTCCGGTGTTGCTGATGAGGCGGCAGACGTGAGTCTGGCGTGAATGAAGGTGGTACCACGGGTGATCAACTCGTCCTTACGATAACAGTGAGGGCGGGTTTTTTTGTTTGTTTTTATTGGACAGGAAATTGCATCCGATGGAATAAAAGCGCTCCGCGTCCTCACAGAAACGAAGAGCTTGAGAGGAGAAGAAAGAAGATGAAAATTTACGACGAACTGAAAGCGCGCGGACTGATCGCGCAGGTGACAGATGAGGAATTGATCGCAGATCTGATCAACAACGGAAAGGCGACGTTTTATATCGGATTCGACCCGACGGCGGACAGTCTGCATGTGGGACATTTCATGGCGCTTTGCCTGATGAAACGTCTGCAGATGGCAGGAAATAAGCCGATCGCTTTGATCGGAGGCGGAACCGGAATGATCGGAGATCCGTCCGGAAGAACCGATATGCGTCAGATGATGACACCGGAGACAATCCAGCATAACTGTGATTGTTTCAAAAAACAGATGAGCAAATTCATTGATTTTTCCGAAGGAAAAGCGTTGATGGTTAACAATGCAGACTGGTTGATGGATCTGAATTACATTGAAGTACTTCGAGAAGTAGGGGCTCATTTCAGTGTCAACCGTATGTTGAGTGCAGAATGTTACAAACAGAGAATGGAAAAAGGCTTAAGCTTCTTGGAATTTAACTACATGATCATGCAGGCATACGATTTCTATGCATTGTACCAGAATTACGGATGTAACTTGCAGTTCGGCGGAGACGACCAGTGGAGCAATATGCTTGCAGGAACAGAATTGATCCGCCGTAAACTCGGAAAAGATGCAAGCGCGATGACGATCACATTGCTTCTGAATTCCGAAGGAAAGAAAATGGGAAAAACACAGTCCGGAGCTGTATGGCTGGATCCGAATAAGACTTCTCCGTTTGATTTCTATCAGTATTGGAGAAATGTCGGCGATGCAGACGTACTGAAATGTATCCGTATGCTGACATTCCTGCCGCTTGAGCAGATCGACGAGATGGATTCCTGGGAGGGAAGCCAGTTGAATCAGGCAAAAGAAATCCTCGCATACGAGCTGACAAGTCTTGTCCACGGCGAAGAGGAAGCGAAACGGGCGCAGGAGAGCGCAAGAGCTTTGTTCAGTCAGGGAAATGCGGCGGAAATGCCGACAGCGGAGCTGACAGAGGAAGATTTCACAGACGGAAAGATCGATATTTTGACGATGCTTGTAAAGAGTGGACTTGTTCCGTCCAAATCCGAAGCGCGCCGTGCCGTACAGCAGGGCGGAGTCGCAGTGGACGGTGAAAAAGTGGCAGATATTTATGCGGTATTTGCAAAAGACGCACTTACAGGCGATGGAGTTGTGATTAAAAAAGGAAAGAAAAACTTCCGTAAAGTTGTTGTAAAATAAGAAAAACAGAGGGGATCTGAAAAAATCAGGAAAGGAGAAAAACGATGGCATTTCGTGAAATCAACGCAGAAGAATTGAGCTTCAATCCATTTGATAAGATCGGAAAAGAATGGATGCTGATCACGGCAGGCGATGAAGCAAAACACAATACGATGACAGCAAGCTGGGGCGGACTTGGAATCATGTGGGGCAAAAAAGTCGCCACAGTTTATATCCGTCCGCAGCGTTATACAAAAGAGTTTGTCGATCAGAACGAGCGGTTTACAATTTCATTTTACAAAGAAGAGTACCGGAAAGCGCTTTCAATCTGCGGAAGCAAATCCGGTCGGGACTGCGAGAAGGAAAAAGAAGCCGGATTGACACCGTATTATGTAGACGGAACAACCGCATTTGAAGAAGCGGAACTGATCTTTGTATGCAAAAAGCAATATCATCAAGAATTGAAAGGGGAATGTTTCGATGTCAAAGAAAATGATACGACACATTATCCGGAGCATGACTATCATGTGATGTATATTGCCGAGATCGAGAAAGTCCTCGTAAAAGAATAGCGTAAGTGTACAGGGGAACTATGTATCAAATCGCGTGATTTTCAGTGTTTCCGTCCTGCCTGCTGACGTCGGTATTGAAAAGAGATAAATAAAAATGCCTGTGTATCGGAACAAGCAGTCCGGCTGTTCCTGATATGCAGGCATTTTTGCGGAAAGGGGCGGGCAGTTTATTTCATTTTCAAATAGGTGACGCTGTATTTCGGAAGCGTCATCGATCCTGCGAGCGCTCCGGTTTCCGATGTGAGGAGATCGGTATATGATCCGCTCAATTCTCCGTGATCTGCCGTAAAATCGGAATCAGAAGCGTTGATCGCGAAGAGTACGCGCTCGGTTTCACTTTTGCGTTCAAAGATCAGCTGGTGATTGGTGATCATGATATTGCGGTAGCCGCCGTTGCAGAGTGCATCGGATTCTTTGCGCAAAGAAATCAGTTTCTTAATAAACTCTGTAAGCTCATTTGGCAGCGGCGATTCAAAACATGGGCGCAGTGCATAATCATTGTCGGGCGCTTTCACACCGGGTTCGCCCCATTCGCTCCCGTAATAAATACAAGGAATACCGGGCATGCCGAAGAGGATACCGTACGCAAGAGGCAGATGCTCCGGATTGGAGAGGATGCTGGCAATCCTTGTGACATCATGATTATCCACGAAGTTCATCAGATGCTTGCCGCGGTAAATACACCACTGTTCCGGACCGTACTGGCGATTCAGAGAATGTGCGATCTCGAACAGGTTCATGCTGTTCAGACTGGAATAGATTCCCTTGTAACATTCATAATTGGTGCAGCTGTGCAGCATTTCATCGTTAACGATCAGATTGTAATCGCCGAATAATACTTCTCCGATCAATGCAAATCCCGGTTTTTGTTCTTCGCAGAATGTACGCAGATGGCGCATGAAATCGTGATCCAGACTGTACGCCACATCGAGCCGGAGTCCGTCGATGTCGAATGTATCGATCCAGAATTTTACACAATCGAGAAGATAGTCGGTGACTGCCGGATTCTGCAGGTTCAGTTTGACGAGTTCAAAATGTCCCTCCCATCCCTCGTACCAGAATCCGTCATCATAACAACTGTTGCCCTCAAAGCTTAAGTGGAACCAGTCTTTATAAGGAGAGTCCCATTTTTTCTTCTGTACGTCTTTAAACGCCCAGAAACCACGTCCGACATGGTTAAATACGCCGTCTAACATGACTTTGATCCCGTGTGAGTGAAGATCTTCGCAGACAGCACGGAAATCGTCGTTGGTGCCGAGCCGGCAGTCGATGGAGCGGAAATCTCGCGTGTCGTAACCGTGATTGTCGGATTCAAAGATTGGGTTCAGAATGACCGAGCCGATACCGAGTTTCTGAAGGTAGTCGCTCCATTCGGATATTTTGCGGATGCGCGGAACGCAGACCCCGTCATTATGAAGCGGAGCGCCGCAGAAGCCGATCGGATAGATCTGATAAAAGGTTTCATTATAAGCCCACATAAATTTGTACCTGCCTTTTTTAGAATCGGTGTACAAAGAACTGCAAATAGCAATGTTGTAGAGGCAATACGCCTTGTACATCAACATTGGCAGATCTCTTGTACATGAAAGTATCTGCATTATATAACAAAATGTGTAAAAAAGGAAAGGACAGGGAGTAAAAACAAGTGAAAATATATGAAAAGCGAGCAAAAAAGCAGGAAATAAGGAAAAGAACTTGACATTAAATTGCCTAAGGACTATAATATCATGGCATGACAAAAGGAGAAACAGTATACACCAAAGCCCCGGAGTGTACTGATTTCATATAAAAACAGTAATTTATGAATGAAGATCACGTAGAAATTAACAGGAGGAACACCCATGAAAACTTATATGGCTAACCCAGACAAGATTGAAAGAAAATGGTATGTGGTTGACGCTGAAGGTCAGACATTAGGACGTATGGCTTCCGAGATTGCCAAAGTATTAAGAGGTAAGAACAAACCGGAATTTACACCACATGTAGATACAGGTGATTATGTAATCGTTGTAAACGCAGAGAAGATCAAAGTATCAGGTAAGAAACTTCAGCAGAAAGTTTACTATAACCACTCTGATTTCGTAGGCGGAATGAGAGAGACTACACTTGCAGAGATGATGGCTAAGAAGCCTGAGAAAGTTGTAGAACTTGCAGTTAAAGGAATGCTTCCGAAAGGACCTCTGGGAAGACAGATGATCCAGAAACTCCATGTATACGCTGGACCGGAGCACGCTAATCAGGCTCAGAAACCAGAAGTACTGACATTTTAAGGGGAAGTTGAAAGGAGGACATTACAGTGGCTAACGCAAAGTATTACGGAACAGGAAGAAGAAAAAAATCGATCGCAAGAGTATATCTTGTACCGGGAACCGGAAAGATCACAATCAATAAAAGAGATATCGACGAGTATCTTGGACTGGAGACACTGAAAGTTGTTGTTCGCCAGCCGCTCGTTGCAACAGAGACATTGGATAAGTTCGATGTTCTTGTAAATGTTCACGGTGGTGGATACACAGGACAGGCAGAAGCGATCCGTCACGGAATCGCAAGAGCTCTTCTGCAGGCAGATCCGGAGTACAGACCGATCCTGAAGAAAGCAGGATACCTGACTCGTGATCCGAGAATGAAAGAGCGTAAGAAATACGGTCTCAAATCCGCTCGTAGAGCACCGCAGTTCTCTAAACGTTAATCATACGTTTCAGAACGATTTTACAACTCCTCAGGACTTTGGTTCTGGGGAGGTTTTTATTGAGAATACAATTAGGGCAACCGCATAAAAAATATCCATTTAGAGAAATATTTCCCTAGATGGATATTTTTAAATAGTTTCTACAATTTTCTCAAAAATTAATTCCTGCACATATTCTAAATGGCATGTATATAACATACTCATCTTCTTATAGGTCATTTTTTTCTTTTTATCAAATCGTTTGTCCAACTTCATGAGGTTATAACAGATTTTTCTAATCAGAGATAGGTTTTGCATCGCTTTTTCTTTCTTAATTTTGCAGGCATCTTCACGGAAATGGACATCTAGAACCCAATGAAGACTGTTTTCAATTTCCCAATGTCCCCTTACAATTTGTGACATTTCTTTCGATGTCATTTCTTGATCCAGAATATAGTATCTGGTTTCAAAACTTCTTTTTCCATCCATTTCTCGAATGCTTTCTACTTTACCAATTGTTTTCAGGTTCTTCCATTTTTCTTTTCCTGTAAGATAGTCAATATCTGAGGAAATCCAATATTTTCGCTTTTCAATTTGACCATGATTTTTTTCGATTGTCTCATAAGTATTGAGTTTTTCTGGTTCTTCTTTTTCGGCATAAGAAAAATAGTCTCTTATTTCTTCGTACAAGACTGCCTGATTCGTTTTTACTGCAAGACAATAATGCCCTTTTTGATCTATGATTTGTTTTGCAATCTGTTTTTGGCATCCTATTGCATCAATCGTTATCACACAATCGGTAATATCCAGTTCTTTCAACAGCTTTGGGATCTCCTTGATTTCATTGGTCTTTTCCCCTACTTTTAGCTGACCGATGGAAAGTCCATAATTTTTTAAATATGCCGAAATAATATACGGGATATGTCCGCCTTTTACCGCCGCTGCACGGACAGCTTTCCCATCAATGGCTATATGCTGTGACTCCGTTTCTTTATTTTCTTGAATTGTTGCCAACACATCCTGGATCCATTGATAAAACATCTCCATAAACTTCTCTGGCTCTATAATGGCAAACACGCGAAGTAAAGTATCTGCAGAAGGAACTCCATATTTCAAGTCTAACATCTTAGAAAAATAGGGTTCTTGAAGTTTCATAAAAAATGCCATATTTTCTGTATCCGTATAACCACATAAAACGGCATAAATACTCATAACTACAATATCTGCAAGATTGTGACGCAATCCCCGAGTATCTCTTCTGTCTACTAAATCTAAAAAATACTGTTTCATTTCTAACATAAAAATCACCACTTTTCTTTTAGTATACAAGAAAAGTGATGATTTTTGTACTAATTATTTTTTATGCGGTTGCCCTGAGAATACAATAAAAGAATATTGTAAAAAACGCTAGAATTTTGTTATAATTCAAGAGATACATTCTGTTCACTTTTTCAAATAGAATGGATGTATCGGAATTAAGATAATTTTGGGGGAAAGGACGAAAGCAAAATGAAAGCAGGAAAACGATTTATGAGCATACTTCTCAGTATGATCATGCTCATTTCTCTCTGCTCGGGAAGTGTACTGGCTGCCGAAGAGGACAAAGAACTCTTACCGACAGAGAACAGCGGAGAATGGATTATCACAGAAATGAGCGCTTTGGATGAGACAGTAGTGAATCAGGTGATTCCACAGATGGTAAAGGGAATCGAGCCGACAACCCCGGCTTTGCCGGAGACGTTGGAGGCGACGGCTTATCAGCTGGAAGAAGAGCCGCAGTCGATTCAGGTTGAGGGGATTACTTGGACAGCGACGCCGGAATACGATCAGAAAACAACGGGGGAATACATTTATACGCCCGTGCTTCCGGAGAAATATGTCTTCGCAGATGGCATAGAAATTCCAAGGATTACAGTGACAGTAAAAGATTCAAGGGAGAGAAGCGATCTTCTTTCGGATGATGATGGAGACAGAAAAGACACTTCTATTGAGAATCAGGAAAATGCCGCTCCGATTGCAGATTCGACTTTGGTTAAAGAGAATGAAGTGTTTACGATTGATGAAATCACGTACACGATTGATCTTCATAGCGATGGAACAAAACGCTGGGCATATTTATGGCAGATGGAAGATCCGGCTGCTCCTGTTGCAGTTACATTGCCAAGTTCCGTAATGTATGAGAATGAGGAATATCCGGTTACGGAAATCGCTTTTTCACAATGGGATAAATGTAACAATGTGACAGAGTTAATCTTGCCGGATACTTTGACTACGGTAAATTCGTCTTCGTTTTATAAATTTCCAAATCTGACAGAGATGACGATCCCGGGAAGTATTAAAAACTTTGGCGGCAGCTTTCAAAATATGAGTAAACTTGAAACGATTACATTTTGTGAAGGGGTTGAAGAAATTTCTTCTAACTCTATGGTGAATAGGTGTGAGGCTCTCACTACGATAAACTTGCCTGCTACGCTCAAGTGTATCACGCAGCCGGCGGCGTTTGGGCGTGCCACTGCATTGACAGGCATTACGTTACCGGAGGGACTTGTGGTGACGGAGAGTAGTTTGTTTTCGGGCTGTACGTCTCTGCTCAGTGTAGAACTGCCGGCTTCTATGACAGAAATTCCTTCCAGTACTTTCAGTGGCTGTACCAGTTTGGAAAGTGTTACTGCCAAAGGGACGATCACATCCATTGGTTCTTCCGCATTTAATGAATGTGCGGTGTTGAAAACAATTCCGGATTTGAGTCAAGTTACAAAGATAGAATCGTATGCATTTAATGAATGTGGTGCACTGCCGGGACCGGTTGATCTGAGCAATGTAACAGAGATGGGAGCAAATGCATTTTATAATTGCCAAAAGTTGACAGGTGCATTGGATCTCACCCAATTAAATGTGATTCCGAATAAGGCCTTCAGTTATACAAGTGTAGATTCTGTGACTTTGAGTGACAACTTGACGTCGATTGGAACGTGGGCATTTTTGTATACAGAAATTTCGGAGATCACCTTTCCGGAGACTTTGACCTCGATCGGAACCTATGCTTTCTGGAACACAAAAAAGCTGAGCGGTACAGTCAGAATTCCGGACAGTGTGACATCGATTGGTAATTATGCATTTAGCGCTACTGTGGTAGAAATATTTGAAATCGGCAGCGGTGTGGAGAGTCTGAATGCGAATGTGTTTGAAGATAACAATGCGCTTCAAAAAATTGTGTTTGACAACAGCCAAGATAATGTGACGATTACAGGGACACTTTCAGATCAGGTTGCTGTCGAATATACGCAGCCGTCCATCGAGGACAGTGTGGGAGATACAATTTCTGATACGTCTGGCGCACTTACATTGCAGGAAGCGGTAAATAAAGCGGCTCAAGCTGATCAAGGCGGTCAGATAATCTTGGAAAAGAATATCAAATTAAAGAAAGCAGTTACCGTTCCGGCAGGGCGGACAGTTACGATTTCCGCAGAGCAGGAATATCAAATCGCAGGAACGAAAACAGCGACAGATTTGAAAAATCTTTTCATAGTAGAGGAAGGCGGTTCTCTGGTCATTACCGGACAGATTACATTGTTTGGTCGGTATAACCGCGGCAGCATCATTTTGAATAAGGGGACATTGGAACTAACCGGAGATGCGGTAGTTACCGGTTCTAAGATTGTGAGTGATTCTGCAAACGGAACCGGAAACAGTGGTCTGGGAATCATTGACAGCCGGGGAGAAGGCGCGGTATTCAAGCTGTCCGGAGGTAAGATTATAAAGAATGCTCTGCATGACGGAGCCGTAGCTTACAGCGGAATTGTAAGAGTCAGTGACGGTGCGGCGGCAGAAATTACCGGAGGTGAGATTTCCGGAAATAATGCAGCGGCAGCAGCGGCGTTAAACTGTTCGTCTGGTATGTTATTGTATGGTAATGCAAGCGCTGTGATGAGTGGTGGTACTATTAGTGGGAATACCGGACATCGAGGCAGTGCCGTTATGCTATGGGGATATGATGAGGATCATCGCACGACTTTTACGTTGTCCGAAAATGGTACCATTACCGGAAATACTTGTACAGATGTTGGTAAGACAACAGGATCCGGCGCGGTACATGTGGAAAATAATGCTTTATTTACGATGAATGGGGGCAGCATTTCTGCAAATAAAGGGGGAAACGGCGCCGGAGTCTGTGTAGTAGACGGTAATCTGCAAAATGGGCAGACAGAGTACAAAACGGCCTTTAATATGGAGGGCGGTACAATTTCTGAAAATACCGGAAGAACAGGCGGAGGAATCTATTCGTATTCGAATGGAGTCGATCTGAAAGCGGGAGAAATTGTCAATAATAAAGCCTTTAACATGGGCGGTGGTATATACAGCGAAGGAAATTATGATTATTATAGTACGTTACATTTGTCAAATGCTTTGATAACCGCAAATACTGCCCGGCAAGGTGGAGGCATGTGGTTCTGTGCCACAGGAAAAACCAATATTTCTGTCACAGAAGGAGCGGCAATCTTTGAGAATAGTGCTCAGGATACCGGTGCAGAAAAAGGCGTAGGAGATGATTTTGTGTTTGCTGCCCGTTCGGCAGATAACTATCCGGCTACGTTGGCAAATCGCCTGTTAGGAGGCGGGGCTGTTCAATGGTATAAAGACGGAAGTATTTATTTGCCGAGTACCGGGGTATATCCTACGACAAATGAAGCGGCTCCACGTTACGGTATGGAAGGGGCTGATCCGAATCCGGTGACAGTAACCGAGTATAAGGAGTGTCTGGCATTGAAGGCAGTTCCGGTTTCCGAGGAATATAAGGCTGTGGCAAAAAAGGAGGCTGCGCTGGTTATTTCAGGAAATATGGCAGATAAGGGCGGCGGTATCGGCTCGAACGGCGGTGTTGACATAGGAACAGGTGCGGTTACAGAGGTAAATGTAAACAAGGTGTGGCTTGGCGACAATGAGAAAGAGCGACCGGAATCTATCACGGTGAACTTGCTTTGCAACAATCAGGTGATTGATACGGCAGAGCTGACAGCGGCAGGAAATTGGAGTCATACGTTTACGGTGTTGCCAACGGTGGATCGAAATGGTCAAGCCTATACTTATACGATATCCGAAGTCGCAGTTCCGGGATATACAGCGCAGATTAGCGGAGATGACAAGAATGGTTTTACCATCTCTAATACAAAGACGGATCATTCAGGGGGCGACGAAAATGAAAACCATACTCATTTGAAGGTGCAAAAGGTTTGGACACTAGATGATGGTGGAAAAGCGTCTGCATCTGTGCAGGTGGAATTGCTCTGTGACGGACAACGTTATGCGGTTGTGGAATTGAATGCAGACAATGGCTGGCAATATACTTGGGAACAATTGAATGATAAGTATAAATGGTCGGTTGTTGAGATCAATGTACCGGAAGGTTTTACTTCTGCTGTATCGCAGAAAGAAAATATCTGGACAATCACCAATGATGATGTTCCAAAAACAACAGAT
>UMGN01014655.1_pt1 | contig 12431 bp, 10 predicted proteins | sample 1965281 | NCBI WGS metagenome assembly UMGN01 (sample SAMEA4836073, study PRJEB28245) | human gut metagenome | biome: gut microbiome; material: fecal sample | place: Denmark | collected 2008 | reverse complement strand
AAGATTACGTTTTTAGCAGCCGGTGCAGCGGATACCGGACGAACAATCTTTTCGATGTGATCGATCGGGTAAGATACACGAGTATTCTCTGTTACGCTCTTGTCGTCGAAGTCGATCTTTCCGTTTTCATCCAGTGTTACGTTCTCAAGAAGAGCATTTCTCTTGATCGCATTGTAAATGTCCGGCTCAGAGTCTTTGTCAAGGTTGATAACTTTTGCATAGCATCCGCCCTCGAAGTTGAAGATACCGTTGTCATCCCAACCATGCTCATCATCACCGATCAGAAGACGTTTCGGGTCTGTGGACAGAGTTGTTTTACCTGTTCCGGAAAGTCCGAAGAAGATTGCTGTGTTTTCACCGTTCAAATCTGTGTTAGCGGAGCAGTGCATAGAAGCGATTCCTTTTAATGGAAGGAAGTAGTTCATCATAGAGAACATACCTTTTTTCATTTCTCCGCCGTACCATGTATTCAGGATAACCTGCTCACGTGTTGTGATGTTGAACATAGCGGCTGGTTCAGAGTTCAGTCCTAACTCTTTGTAGTTTTCAACTTTTGCTTTGGAAGCGTTGTAAACTACGAAATCCGGTTCGAAGTTTTCCAGCTCTTCAGCAGTAGGCTGAATGAACATGTTTTTAACAAAGTGTGCCTGCCAAGCAACTTCTACGATGAAACGGATTGCCATACGTGTGTCAGCATTTGCTCCACAGAATGCATCAACTACAAAAAGTCTTTTGTTGGAAAGTTCTTTTAAAGCAAGTGCTTTACAAGTATCCCAAGCTTCCTGTGATGCAGGATGGTTGTCGTTCTTGTACTCGTCAGAAGTCCACCATACAGTGTCTTTAGAATTCTCGTCCATTACGATGAATTTATCTTTCGGGGAACGTCCTGTGTAGATACCTGTCATAACATTGACAGCGCCAAGTTCACTTTCCTGACCTTTTTCGAAACCTTCAAGTTCCGGTTTTGTCTCTTCCTCGAATAATGTCTCATAAGAAGGATTGTACACAATTTCGGTAGTTCCGGTGATACCATACTTGCTCAAATCGATTTCTGCCATCTTACATTAACCTCTTTTCTTAAATTGTATTTTCTTATGGAAATGTATCTATCATAAGCTGAATATCCAGTCTTAAAAATACCTTTCCACAGAGTCGAAAAAACTTCGACTTCCATTATCATATTATACATATAAAAGCAACAAAATCAATAAAAAAACTTCAAAATATTTAATTTGTGAAAAAAATCACGGATGGAAATAAAAATGCGTTGTAATCGAATGCACTTAAAGAAAAATTAACTTTTGAAGAAAATGATTAACAGGAGTTTAACGGAGTCTTGGTGAAAAGTTAAAAAATTATTTTTATACTGGCGCTTGTGATTTTCGAAGAAAGGAAGGAACAGATGAAGGAATATCAAGTATCAGGCGAACTGATGAAAGGGTTTATCGGAAATATTGCTTATGAAGTCGTATTACCGGTTGATATGGATCAAATTACAGTGGAAGTTTCTTTTGAAAAAAGAATAATGGAAGAGATTACACAAGAAGATCGTGAAGCCTGTATCAAAGCGTACCGAAAAAATGTAGGCACGAATCCGGAAGAAAACGAAATTATAAGAATGATCAACGGAGAAAAAACAGAGATCAATGTGTCTGTATTCCATAATGAGGCGTATTTAGGATGTGCACATCGAGATGAAATGACAAAAAAGATCGTCATTTCTCCGGAAAAAGCTTCGAAAGGGTTCCGTACATGGAAATTCCACGGCGGAGTTTTGAAAGTTGTACTGCATGTATATCAGGTATTGAATCAGAATACTCCCTATCAGGTTGTGATCAAAAGAGAGGAAAAATTATGAGGTATCAAAGAGTAGAATTACATAATCATTCCACGGAATCGGATGGAGAAATGACGGCGGCAGAACTGATGAGATGGGCAGAAAAAGAAGCCTATGGTGTTGTTGCGCTGACGGATCATAATACTTGTTCGGGACATGAAAAGGCAGAAAGAACAATACAAGAAGAACAATTACATATTCAGTTGTTAAAAGGAATCGAAGTAACAACATTTTACGGACATATTTTGGCATTGGGCATCGAACATATGATTGATTTTACCAATTTAGACCCGAGAGCACCTGAAAAATTCTTAGGAAAATTGAGAGCAGCCGGCGCAGGTGCGATCGGATTAGCCCATCCGTTTTGTATAGGAAGACCTGTTACAGCCGGTTGTCGGATGGATCTGGAAATCCATGATTGGGATCAAATTGATTATATAGAAGTTTTTAATACGAGCGGTGGAACCGAAGCGATGACCGGACATATTATGGGAAACAGACAGGCTTTAGAATTTTGGGAAGAAAAAGTATTAGCGGGGTATCATTTGGCAGCAGTCAGTGGAAAGGATATTCATCAAAAACCGCAAAAACTTCCGGTTATGATCACCTATGCATTGCTTGAAGACAGCGGAGAAGGACAGAACGAAGGAGTGGAAAAAGCTGTGTTGGGAGCGGTGATGAGACAAAAAACAATTGTCACGAAGGGACCTTTGTTACATGCCTGGGCAGAAAAAGAAGATTTATGGATCGAGGTGGATCATTCTTCAGAATATGAAAACTGGAATTTAAAATGGGCAGCGTGTCATCCGGTGTTACGAATCCGCGGGAAACAGATAGAGAAAGAACTTCCGTTACGTTTTACAAAGAGTACAGAGAAAATCAAAATAGCAGGTGTTTTGAAGGAAGAACAAGAAGCGGATTCACAGAGGGAGCATACAGTTGTTTTACGGATGTATGAGGAAAACTGTCAATATGAAAATCTTTTGGCAGCCGGAATTTCGGTCAGATGGAAATCAGGAGGAAACGAGGAATGAAACGTTTGTATTATGGATTGGGAAAAAGAAAATTTGCCGAATGGATTCTTTTGGCTGTATTCGTGCTCTTTTTCTATGGTCCGCTGTTTAATATGTTGACATTGTCATTTGCAGGGAAATATGAATATCCTGATGTGATCCCTCAAACGTATGGATTAAAGTGGTGGGATTATATTTTATCAAAAGGTCAGATGTTAGAGTCTATTACGACGTCCTTACTTTTGGCGGTCGTAGTCACGGTAATCTCGTTGCTGATCTGCCTTCCGGCGGCATATGCGATTGCAAGGTATCAGTTTAAAGGAAGAAGTTTTGTGAGGTTGAGTTTTCTTTTAACAAATGCATTTCCTAAAATGGGTATTTATACAGCGATGGCAGTGATATTTTATAAATTAAATCTCATAGGAACGTTCACAGGAGTTGTGCTTGTACATGTCGTAAATACGATGATGTTTATGGTATGGATTCCAAGTGGTGCATTTCGAACAGTACATATTCAGCAGGAAGAGAGTGCACGAGATGCAGGGGCATCTGCACTTCAGGTGTTTTTCAAGATCACAATGCCAATGGCATGGCCGGGAATTGTTGTTGCATCCTTGTATACATTTCTTGGATCAATGGAAGAAGCACAAGGCTCACTCTTGATCGGACTGCCGAATATACATACGATGCCGAGTGAATTATATGGAATCATTATGTCATTCCCGGATACGGCAGGAGCAGTATTCGCAGTGATTTTGTTGATTCCGTCAGTTCTATTATTGATTGTGTTCCGCAAATACTTGAGCGCGGAAGCGTTGTCAAGTGGATTTAAAATGTGAGGTATGTCATGAGTGAAAAATTAATCATTGAAAATTTAACAAAAAAGTTTGGTAAAAATGAAGGGGTTGAAAATATCAATCTCAGTGTAAAAGAACATGAATTGTTGACTCTTTTGGGACCGTCCGGTTGTGGAAAGACAACCATTTTACGAGCAATCGGCGGATTTAACCAGATAGATTCAGGAAGAATCTTACTGGACGGAAAAGAGATCCAAAATCTTCAGCCGGAAAAAAGACCGACAGGTATGGTATTTCAAAGTTATAATCTCTGGCCACATATGACCGTTTATGAAAATATGGCATTTGGAATGCAGATTAGAAAATGTCCGAAAGAACAGATTAAAAAAGAAATCAAAAAAATGCTGGAATTAGTTCGAATGGAGGGCTCTGAGAAAAAGTATCCAAATCAGCTTTCCGGCGGACAGCAGCAGAGAATTGCAATCGCAAGAGCGTTAGTGTTAAAACCGTCTTTATTGCTTTTGGACGAACCATTTTCTGCGTTGGATGCAAAAATACGCGGACAAATGCGTGAGGAGTTAAAAAGGATACAAAGAGAAGCCGGATTGACCGTTATATTTGTTACACACGATCAGGAAGAAGCAATGGCTATTTCAGACCGAATCGCAGTTATGCGTCGTGGATATATGGAACAGGTAGGAAAGCCGGAGGAAATTTATGATCATCCGAAGACGAGATTTGTAGCAGAATTTATCGGGGAAATGAATTTTATTGAAGAGAATGGAAGTTCATTTGCAGTACGACCGGAAGATGTGACGCTTCAGCATGATCAAAATGGAAAATATGAAATCTTTCAGATGATGTCCCTTGGGCATTATACACAGGCAATCGTTAAAAAGTCTGACAAGGAAATGTTGAAAGTATTTTTGGAAAAAGATCAGGCAAAAGGCTTTGAGACCGGAAACCGCGTAAGTTGTATTTTTGATAGACAACAAGAATTTGCGGCAAGGGCATAAAGCATAGATAAAGAAAGTAATTAATGAATGGAAATGAAAAGGAGAAAAAAATGAAAAAAAACATTTGGATGAAAAGAGGGAAAAGAGTATTTGCAGCAGCAATGGGAATGACTATGATCTGTACAATGGTTGGATGTGGAAGCAGCAAAACAACAACAGAAGAAGAGGTGCCAACCGTTACAATCTGGTCAAGCGGAGGACAAGAAGTGCGAGAAGCATTGCAGGCAATCGCCGATGCTTATAATTCAAATGAAGAATATAATAAAATAGCAAAAGTTGAAGTACAGTTTGTTGTATCGGGGACAAGTGAACAAAGTTTACCGGATCGGCTTTCCGCTGCATATAAAGCAGGCGAAAAAGATACGGATTTCGATCTGATCGCGATCGATGACAGTGCAATCGCAAATATCGAAGCACAGACAAGTGAAGATTTCTTTGAAGAAATTGATTTATCTAAAATTCCAAATTATGAGAATTTGATCTTTAAGGATAATATTGTAGGAGATAACTTTGTTCCATACAGAGGAACATCAGTTTATTTGGCATATAACTCAGAAACAGTAGAGAACCCGCCGAAAACCGCAGAGGAGTTATATCAGTGGATCGAGGAACATCCGGGACGTTTTACATACAATGATCCAAGTACGGGAAATTCAGGCTTTTCGTTTGTTGCAAATACGATTTATAATCAGCTTCCGGAAGAAGCGGCAACCTCTTCTGATGAAAAATGGAAAACAGAACATACCGAAGAATGGGACAATGCTTTTACCTTGTTGGAAGAACTTCATCCGTATCTCTATCAAACAGCAGGTAAAGTACAATATCCGATGAAAAATGCCGGATCATTGGAATTGCTGGCGAACAAAGAAGTAGATATGACACCGGCATTTGTAAATATGGTTTTGAGTCAGAAAGCAATGGGAACACTTCCGGAAGAGATTAAATTGACGCAATTGGAAGAGCCTTTCTTAGGTGGACTTGCAGGATTTATGATTCCGTCTATTGGAAAAGACAAAGAAGCAGCACTGTCTGTAATCGATTTTTATCTGAGTAATGAGGCGCAGGCGATAGATTGGAATACAATGTTTGCATCTCCGGTTGTGGATTCTTCAAAATTAGAAGGACTTGAACATGAGGATTGGCTGGAAGAGACGAATATGGATTCTTTAAGATATTTTTCTATTGGTTTGCTCCAAAAAGATATTGCTGCAAGATGGACAGAGGAAATCGGAAGTCTTGCACAGTAGAGGAAATAGTTTAGTATATGATTCTCCTTGTCTTAAAAGCAGGAGAATCATATATTGGAAATGAGGAAGAGATGAAACAAAAAGGCAAAAAAATATGGACGCCATATGCAATGGTATTTCCGGCGTTTGCAGTTATGATGTTAGTTGTGGTGCTTCCAATCATCAATACGATCATGCAGTCGTTCAAAACAGCAGATGGAACATTTACAATGGCAAATTATCAATATTTTTTTACGAGCAAAGAAGCGTTTCAGAGTTTAGTTTTTACAGCAATTGAAGCGTTTAGTACGATGATTTTGGCAATGATTTTCAGTTTCTTATTAGCATTGTATTTACGGTTTTCTAAAAGCAGGATCAGCAAATTAATTGGAAGACTTTATTTGCTCCCTAGATTTATTCCGGGAATTGTTGCTGTGTATGCAGTTATGAATATCATAAAAGATGCCGGTTTTATCAATCGTTTTTTACAGCTATTTGGGATTATGTATAAGCCGGGACTTTTATATGATATGAAAGGGATTATTCTGTGTAATCTTTGGTTCAATATTCCGTTTTCCGCGATGCTGTTATCCGCTGCATTATCGGCAGTCGCAGATTCTTATGTAGAGAGTGCAAGAGATGCGGGATGTTCTTATTGGAAAATTTTTCAGAAAATCATATGGCCGCTTGTGTATAAAGATGTGATCGTAGCAGCCACATTTATATTAATGGGACAGATCGGGGCGTTTACGATTCCTTATCTTACCGGTCCGAATAATCCGAAAATGCTGGGAATTTTATTGTATCAACAAGTGAATACATATCTGGACTATCAAAAAGCTGCAGCTCTTTCTGTGTTGATGTTTTTATTATGTTTGGGGGGAGCAGTCGTTTACACTAAGAGTAATATGAAAGAAGAAGTATGGGAGAAAGGCAGGTAGATACAGGAAATGAAAAAATGGAGTGTGAATTTTCCGGTTCCGATGGACGGGACTTGTAATTTTAGAGATTTGGGCGGTTATCCGGCAAATGGGGGAACGATAAAAAAAGGATGTTTTTATAGATCAGATGCATTACATCGATTATCAGAGGATGATCTGTCTTGGATGGAAGAAAAGAAGATCACATATGTTTTAGATCTTAGAAGCAGAAGTGAAGTAGAACAAGCGCCGGACAGGATCAGAGAAAACTTTACATATTATTCAATTCCGATGTCGGATCGGATGAATGATTCTCAAGAAGCGCTTTCGATACCGGAAAGACTATCCGATCTTTACATTACGATTTTAAATACACATCAAGAAGAAATTAAAGAAGTGATGGAACGGATTGCAGAAAGAAATGGAGAACCGGTTGTTTTTCATTGCGCAGTAGGAAAAGACCGTACAGGTGTCATTGCAATGTTATTGCTTCGTCTGGCAGGTGTTTCGGAAGAAGTGGTTGCAGCAGATTATAGTGTAAGTGCTGAAAATATGAAAAGTATATTTGAAGAACAGAGAAAAATTTTTAAACAACGCGGAATAGAAATTTCTGACGTGTTATTATCTTCCCCTAAAGAAGAAATGGAAATTACATTGGATTATTTGGATTCTACATGGGGAAATGCAGAAACGTATTTGAAAGAATGCGGAGTGAATGCAGAAGATTTAGAGAAGTTGAAAAAAATTTTGGTGGAGTAAAGAAAAAAGCATCGGGATATGATGATATTTTGAATCATATTCGGATGCTTTTTTAATTATTTGATATTGTTATAGGTAATCTGCACTATCGTACCACTTAGGTGGTTCGCTCATACTGACAATGAATTGACAAAGATCGGGTCTGATTTTAGCTTCCAGATATTCAAGTGGTCCAAGAGAACACATAGCAATTCGCGTATTAAAGAAAATAGGGGATCCAGGAGATAGGTTTAAAATTTGGGCATCTAAAAAATCAACTTGGGTTACATTGATTCTTTCTTCACCGGTCTCAAATTGGATTCCATAATGGTTATAATGAAAAACACATTTTTAATACATGAAATAAAAGAAAAAATGAGGTAGCAATTTAAATTGTTATCTCATTTTTTTCTTGTTTCGATAACCGGTTAGGTGTGCTATATTAAGGATATTTGCAGAACATGCAGCGAGTCCAATGAAAGGGACATATTTGGAATATTGAATTTTCATAAATGGTTTATAAAGGCTTTATAAAAGCGGATGCCGGAACTGTTGCCGAAAAAATTTTCTATGTTATAATGATGATTATGCTAAAAACAGAGAGGATGTAGATACGATGCGAATCGGACGAAAAACACCAAAGAAGGAAAAAGCGACGATGTCCGTGTCGCTTTACGGAAATTTATTCTTTGTCGTGTTAGAGTTAGGAATGGCAATTTATACAAGTTCTCAGGCGGTACTTTTGGATGCGGTTTATGATGGGATTGAATTTTTTATGTTGTTGCCATCGGTATTTTTGATACCGCTTCTTTATAAACCAAGTAATGAGAAACATCCGTTTGGATACATGCAGATTGAAACGGTTTTTATTGTAGTCAAAGGTATTACAATGACGGCGGTTACAATCGGACTGATCGCAAACAGTATGAACATAGTGCTACATGGAGGAAGAGTTGTTTCTTTTGATACTGTTGCAGGATTTGAGTTGACAGCATGTCTGATCGGTATTGCGGTTACATTGTATTTGAAGTATCGGAACAGCACAATGAATTCACCGCTCATACAGGCGGAGATGCAAGGATGGGAGATTGATAGTATTATTTCAATCGGAATGGCGGCAGCTTTCTTTTTACCGACCGTTCTTCCATTTCCATGGATTCAGGCATTGGTTCCTTATCTGGATTCTATTTTAACGATCATTTTGTCTATGATCATGCTGCCTATGCCAATCAAGACGGTAATTTCGGGAATCCGAGATTTGCTATTGATTTCTCCGGGAGAAGAAACCATCCAGGAGATCCGAGAGTTGGTGGAACCGGAGTTGAGAGGGTGTCGCTATTCAGATCTTTATTATGAAGTCGTAAAAACAGGAAGAAAACTTTGGATCAGTGTATATATTACATTGGAAAAAGATGAACTTTCTGTACGTCGTTTCAAAATTTATCAGAAGCGTTGTATTTCGGCGCTTGCGCAGAAATATACGGATTTCTATTTTGAATTGTTGCCAGAGATTGAATTGGATCCGGGAGAACTGGAAGAGATTGTAAAAGAGGCAGTCGACGGCGAAGGTCTTCGTGGTTGAGTAAGTTGCGCAAAAAAACTTACATAAACGATTTAGAAATGAAAGAAGAACGAGATATGGAACGTGTGATAACATCAGCAGTAAAATATTGTACAGAGTGTGAAAAAATATGTTCAAATGACATTATAATTCTATTAGGGATTGAAAATGAGTTAAATATAACGATGGATGCAGGGGAAGGGATGATCTTGACGGAAGATGAAATAATCGTGATCAATTCGAAAACACCTGTTTCGATTCAGGCAGCGAAGTCTTTATATGCGGAATTTACGATTTCCCTCAGAAAGTTTAGAAAATTATTTCCAAACAAAAAGTATCGTTTTCTATGTAATTCGACAAATACAAAAAATGATAATTTTGCAATATTACGAAAATATTTGACGGAATTACTCGTGTTACAGTATGAAAGAACCGAGTATCAATGGGCAGAATGGAATAAAATAAGTTGTGAAATTCTGATTTTTTTAGTAAGTAACTTTGCGACAAATGTAGTTATCACAGAACACAATCCCCTTTTTGAAAATATAACGGATTACATTAGCGAGCATTTTCAAGAAGATTTATCATTAAAACAGATCAGTAGCCAATTTTGCATGACACCAACATATTTTTCGCGATTTTTCAAGAAAAATTTCGGGATAAATTATTATCAGTATTTATGTAATGTAAGATTAGAGAATGCGTGGGAAGATTTGCTGCATAGTGATAAAAATTTGTTATGTGTGGCAATGGATAATGGATTTCCAAATGAAGCTTCTTTTCGGAAATATTTTACAGAACGATATGAGATGTCACCATATGAATATCGGATAGAACAAAAGGTAAAAGAAGAGTTTGAAAAGAAAGAACAAACAGAAAATCTGCAGACAGCAATAGAAAAGTTGGGCGGTATTAAAGCTGTGGATCAAATTCAAGACGTTATCTCGGTAGACGTCGGTAATAAACAGCTATACAGACCATACTGGAGAGAAATTATTAATCTGAGAGATTGTAATTTGCTGCTGAATTATGAAGCAAGGGAACAGTTTGAAGAGCTGCAGAAAGAGTTGAATTTTAAATATGTCAGAATACATTTAGATTGGAGTAAGTTTTCGGAAGAAGAGATCTATACGTTTTATCTGGAAGAACAAGTTTTTGATTTTCTTTTAAAAAATAATTTGAAATTATGGTTTACTATTTCGGTCAGAGAATTACAAGAATCAGAAATGCTGTTTGCATATTTGAAAAAAATGCTTTCTCATTTTGCGCCGCATTATGGAAGTAATGAGATAAGAAACTGGCGTTTTGAATTAGAATACAATACTTTATTTGATGAGAAAAAAGCGGAATTATATTGGACTTTATACGATAAGATCAAAGAAATTCTTGCGATATATCAGATAGAGGAATTGTTTGGTGCAGGTTTGGAATTGGGGGATTGGGATGGAATCCGACAATTTGAAGGATTTGCAAAAAAGAATCAAAGAAAATTACCTGCATTGACTATGCAGGTAAAACCGTACGTTTGTATGGAAACAGGGGACGGTATGACCGTCAACCGTATTACGGATAGTGGATACGTTAAAAATCAGCTTCAGATTTTTTACGAATCTTTTGCGGATCTGATTTCGGAGATCAAACATATTTACATCACAGATTATTATGATAGCATTCAACAGATGAATATTTTAAATGATTCTTGTTATCGAGGCGCATCGATCATAAAAAATGTGATTGAGTGTTTTGAAAAAACAAATGCTCTGCCACATAGTGTTCCGCTGGATCTCTGCTATATAAATGGAATGAAAGATAAAGTTCTGTTCGGAGGAGACGGATTAATCACAAAACAAGGATTGCGAAAGCCATCCTATTATGCATATTCTTTCCTACAAAAAGCGGGGCCATATTATTTGGGGAAAAATGAGTATGCGATCGTATTTGGAAATGATTTCTTAGATTATCAGATTATATGCCACAACTGCAAAAGATTAAGTTATCACTATTATCTGGATGAGATGAAACAGCAGTTGGAGAAGATGGAACGATACTTTGACGACGAAAATGAAAAAGAACTGAAGATTCGGTTAGAAAATGTGAAAAACGGACGATATATCGTAAAAAAGCATTCTGTAAATATAGAGCATGGTAGTGTACAGGATGAATTGAGAAGAATTGCACCATATGAAAAGATAATTATGCCGGCATTTTTACATAATGATGATGTCGAGTATTTAAAGCAGATACTCGTACCTCAACAAACCTTGAGAACATATGAGGTAAAAGATGAAGTGTTAGAATTACAGATCACATTGTCTGCAAATGAAATATGTTATTTAAATATCCAGTATGCGTACGAATAGAGTATATGCAGGAAGAAAAGTTTGAGAAAGATAATTATTTTTGAAAATATTATCCTTTTCAAGCTTTTTTTCTTGCAAAAATAAGGAGAAGAAAAATAATTATAATAAAAAAACATGATTATTCGGAAGATAATCGTTTTTGCTAAAAATATAATAATAGACATAGCAAGCAACCAAGTATAAACAGGTGAATATGAAAAGAGAAAAGGTGGGAGAAGATGAAAATTTTAGAAGTAGCTATTAACGGCAGACAGGATGTAAGTCTTACAGCATATTTACAGGATGTTGAGAAAGAATTTAGAAACATAACAAAAAGACCGGCAGTTTTAGTGATTCCAGGAGGTGGATATCAATTCTGTTCGGATCGAGAGGCGGATCCGGTAGCATTTGCTTATTTGAAAGCAGGATATAATGCATTTATATTAAGATATTCTGTTGGAGCTGATCATAAATGGCCTGAACCATTGGAAGATTATGAGGATGCAATGAAATACATTGAAATTCATGCAGAGGAATGGAATGTTTTGTCTGACAAAATTGCTGTTGTTGGATTCTCAGCAGGAGGTCATCTTGCAGGAGCAGCAGCAACAATCGCAAAGCATAAACCGGCAGCAGCAATACTTGGATATGCTGTACTTAATGAAGTAGTAGATGAGATTGCAGAAGATGCGCCAATAATTGCAGAGCAAGTAGATTATAATACAGTTCCATGTTTCTTATTTGCATCAAGAGCGGATAATGTAGTACCAATAAAAAATACATTAGATATGGCAATCTCATTGGATAAAGCAGGGATTACATTTGAAAGTCATATTTATGCGTTCGGTCCACATGGATTTTCAGTAGGCGATACTGCAATCCAGACAAGGGAGAGTGCATTTTGTGAGAGAATTCCAAACTGGGTACAAGATAGTATTGGATTTTTAAAAGATGTAATGGGTGATTTTTACGTTGGTACTGCAG
>UMGN01028019.1_pt1 | contig 12538 bp, 13 predicted proteins | sample 1965281 | NCBI WGS metagenome assembly UMGN01 (sample SAMEA4836073, study PRJEB28245) | human gut metagenome | biome: gut microbiome; material: fecal sample | place: Denmark | collected 2008 | reverse complement strand
TTAATTACTCTCTAACAACTACACTTTTATGGTACTAAAAAGCCCGCACAAAACAAATCGTCTGTACGAGCTAAAAGAGCATAACTGAAATTATGTATATAAGAACGGATATTGTATTTTTTTATATGGTATCGTCGTCTGTAAATGTATAGTCTATACCCATAAGAATACCCCCTTTAGGTTTTGTCCCCACACATTTATCCTAACAACGAAATCTGTCCTAATTCCGTCCAAATATTCACTTTTCAGCAGGAATTAAAAAAGCTACTGCCCCTATGTACAGAAGCAATAGCCTAGCAATAATTCAAATTCGATTTTATGATTTTTTGATAATGTTCCCGTTTATCCTCTGGTATCTGATTGCAGAAATCCTCAATCCACTTGTCGTATTTCTCATAGACTTCTTCATCATCAAAATAGGTCGGATAATCCATTAAGATGTCAAGCTCCCGTTCCTCTTGCTCGGATAATTCATCTGCCCAGTCCATATGCTCACTGTAGATAAGCTGGGTATAGGGGATAAATCCCAGAGCCATAGTAATATAGGTAATCCGTTCAAAATCCTCTTTTTTCATTTCTGATTTTCCCGTCAGCATATCCCTGTCATGCGGACAGCAGATAGACAGGAAGATACTTTTTTCTTCTTCCAATTTCTTCATCACGCATACCCCATGCAATAAAAATTTCAATTTCCTGCTTGTGATACAAATAAATTCTTCTGGTGTCAGCGTTCTGTCCCAAACAGCTTTTGGAACTCTGCCTGTTTTTGTGGGTCTGGATTATTTCTGGCACTCTCAATCGCAAACTCCATCTGTTCCCTTACTTCGGCAACAGAAACGCCATGCAGACGAGCAACTTCTTTGAACAGCCTTTTGCTATCTCTTTTAGAAAATTTAAGCAAAATGTCCACGCTCCTTTCAATCATTTGTAAAAAAATAAAAATTTATTCTCTAAATATATACTGTATGCAATTAACATTTACACAGATTATTATATTACACTCTGTGAATGGTTACAATATAGAAAAACAAGAAAGGAGAGAGAATTTGTGGAAATAGACTATAAAGCAATCGGGCAAAGAATAAAAATTGCCAGAATTAAAAAAGGAATAACCCAAGAAGCAATAGCCGATATAATAGACATCACGCCGTCCCATATGAGCAACGTAGAAACAGGAAAAACGAAAGTGAGCCTGCCTACACTTATTCAAATCGCAAATGCTCTCGCTGTTTCTGTAGATGTTCTCTTGTGCGATAATGTAACTTCTTCAAAAGTAATATTTGAAAACGAAGCAAAAGAGATATTTGATGATTGTGATGATTACGAAATACGGACACTTGTTGACTTGATGAAATCCGCTAAAGAAATCATGCGGAAAGACAGGGACAGAAGAAATCAATTCAGAAATTAAAAACCGTAGCTGTCAGATCACATAGATGTGAAAACAGTTACGGTTTTTCTTCGCTAAATTTGTAGCCCACACCCCAGACAGTAATTATGTATATCGGATTGTCTGGGTCGGGTTCTATTTTCTTTCGGAGCTTGCGAATAAATGAGGAAAGATTGCTGGTATTTATCGGTGTACTGTCAAATCCCCATACATTTTCATAAAGCTGTTCTTTGGTAAACACCTGTCCTTTATGTGAGTAAAGAAAGTACAACAAATCAAATTCTTTAGACGTAAGAAAAAGTAAATCGCCATTTTTATTTACAACACTTCTTGTAAAAGGGTTAAGAATTAAATCCTCTTTATTTTGTTGAATAGATAAAGAAGAAACAGAAAATTTTTTTGATAGTAATTCTAATGTTTGTTTAAATACTTGCTCTTCTTTATCAGAAAATTCTACTACTAATATTTTCCCATTATCTCACATTCCTCTCGTTTATCCTAATGATTTTAGATTGCGTCTATACTCTTGCATTTCTTCCTCGCTTACAGTATCAAGAATATTTTGTAATTCACTAATTATAAAATCCTTATCTCTAGGAAGATATGCTGTTGTAGGATAAAAATTTGAAATACTGTTTGCAAATAAATGCACTTTAAGCTGTAGGTTCTTAATGAACACTTGTAATTCCTCAATTCGTTCTTTTTCACTGGCTGGAACAAAATCCCCTTGTTTTGCCATTTTAAAAAGTTCGGTATCTTCAAATAAAGTTAAAGAATCTATCGAAATAAATCGTGGATTGACTTTACTAAAAACTTTTGCACTGTTGACAGCATTTCTATAACCATTTCCCTTTCCTGCAAGTCCTGTCATATAAACAAAATAATACTCAATTCCTGCTTCATCTAATTTACGGCACTGGTCAATAATATCTTTTGCGGTATAACCTTTATTTGCTAGGCGTAATGTATAGTCATCTCCAGATTCAGTACCAATGCTTAACCCATTAATTCCTAAATTTTTTAATGTTCGTAATTGCTTTATTGTTTTAGATTTTATATCTCTAATACTTGAAAACATCGCCATCGTTTGAATTTCTTTCAAATAATCATGAACTAATAATGCTCTTATTTTTAAGTTTTCATAGCTCATAACAAAAGGATTTGCACCTGTCCAAAAAATTCTTCTTGCAGTGGGTTGATAAAAACTCAATTCTTTTAAATCTTCTTCCCATTCATTTAAGGGTGAAAGACGAAAACATTCATTTTTATAAAGGCTACAAAATCGGCATTTATTGTGTGTACAACCAGAAGTTGCTTGTATGATGAATGAACTTGCCTCATAGGGTGGTCGCCATGTTCTACCTGTGAAATGCACAAAATCTCTCCTTTCTCATTCAGATAATTATAGATGTGGGAGATTTTTTCTATAATTTCTTAATGCTTTTTCATCTACACTACCAATGATTTTATCAAGAGTAGTTATTACTTTCTTTGTATCTCTAGGTAAAGTTCCTTGAATCGGTATTGCATTAGAAGCTCCACCTGCCGCAAACCAAACAGGAATTTTAAGATTATCTACAAGTGTTCTTAATTCCTTATACTTTTCAATTTCTGTTTCTTCTTGCCAGTTTCCGTCTTTTATTTCTTGATATAGTTCTGAATTTGGGTAAATAGTGAGCATACTAGCTCCAATAATTTGAGGGTGTAATTGATTACATATATTCGCCGTGTCTTTAGCACCTTTTTCTCCTTTCCCAATACCTGAAATTCCAGTAAGATAGAAGAAATTATAACTAATGCCAGCTTTATCTAATCTATTGCATTGTGTAACAATATCTTGTGCTTTGTATCCTTTGTTCATGAATTTTAATGCATCATCATCTCCGGTTTCAATACCAATCGTAAGTCCATCATAACCTGCCTTACGAAGTTCAATCAGTTCTTCATCAGTTTTCAATGTAATATCTGTAATTCTCGAAAAACAGCCAATGCTTTCATTTGTTGGAAAATATTTTTTTATTAAAGAAGCAATTTCTAATAATCTATTTGCATTTAGTACAAAGGGATTAGCTCCAACTAAAAAGGTTCGTGATACTCTATTGAATTTCCATAATCTAAAATGACCTTTTACTTCTTTTAAATCAGATTCAATATCCTCTAATGGGGACATTCTAAACTTAAATGGTATATCATCATATAATGTGCAAAATTTACATTTATGATGTGTACACCCAGCCGTAACTTCTAAAAGTAATGAGCTTGCTTCGTAAGGTGGTCGCCAAACAGTTCCAGTATAATGCATATTATTTTCCTCCTTAATATTGATATGTTATGATTATAACATTGTACATTTTTTTTAGAAGTACTGTACTTTTTTGCAGTACATTGAAAAATACAGGTATATATGTTATATTATGATAAATTAGGAGGGGATAGAAAATGAAAAAGAGTCAAATTTCTATTGAACGTTGTGCAACTATATCAACGATACAAAAAATTTTGGGAGGAAAATGGAAGATAGAAATACTTTACTATATAGGTTTCAGAAATATAAAACGATTTGGCGAATTAAGGCGACATATCGGAGATATAACTGAATCATCTTTGACAAAACAACTACGTGAATTAGAATCTGATGGCTTTATTCATAGACACGATTTCAAAGAAGTTCCACCTCGTGTAGAATACAATCTTACAGAATTAGGAAAAAGTTTTATGGCTGTTTTAGAAGTTATGAAACAATGGGGGGATTTGAATCTAAAGTAAATTTTAAAAAGTAGCGTACTAGACAAATTTTATCTTGTACGCTACTTCTTTTTTTATCCTACAATTTTCCAGTTATTATCCTTGTGAAGTGTCAATTCATACTGTGATACCTGTGTTGCCTTTGTCTGATTATCTATAAACTTCACAGCAACCTTAACATTCAAATTGTCCCCGTCCTTTGTAAATACAGGATTTACCAGCTCGGAGTAGAGATAGTCCCCGTTTATCGGTTCAAGGGCATTTCCAGCTACATAGTAGGCAAGCTCTGTTTCCGTTGCTGTCGGATACAGCTTGAAGAATGTTTCCAGAAATGCGGTAGCGTCGGCTGTAATGTCAACGTCCACGCTTGCGTCTGCTTCCTGTTTCTTCGGCTCATACTCAGATTTCTGGACGGCTGGAGCAAGGGTAGGGTTCTGAATGATAACCATATCTCCGTTTTCGTCTACATAGACTTTGACTGTATAGGTTTCTGATACGTTCCTTGTCTGGTCGTTCTCCTTTATCTGCTGATCTACTTCGTAGGTAGCGATAAAGTCGTCCTCTCCAGCCTGTTCTATATCCCAGATAATCACGTCTGTAACCGTAGAGCTGGTCGGAATATCCGTTCTTATGGTATCCACATTCAAATCCTGCAATTCCTTTGTCAGATACCCGTTGATTGCCTGTGTCCTTGCTTCGATAGCTTCCTTGCTGTTGCTCCATGTATAGTAGGATTTCGCAAAGTTCTTCACGAAATTTTCTATGCCGTTGGTGTCATTAAGTCGTAACTGTATCGTTTCCTTTTCATGTATCGTGTGCATATCAATGGCGGTAAAATTTTTATACGCCCCAAAGCTCACGCTTGCGATAAGCAACACCCAAAGGGCAATAACGGATTTCTTATGTGTACCGACCTTTACGGTATGGACTTTCCTTTCTTTTGGCTGTTTCTCTTTTTTCTTGAACATATAAAATTCCTCTCTTTCTATTGTCTAATTCTTCCTGCACCGATTAAGTGCTGTTGCCAGTAGCTATTATTCAAATCAGCATATCCGATAGGGTCGCCAGCATGGTACATCTGATTATTGCCTACATAGATACCGACGTGCGTTACATAGCTTCCTGCATTATAGGTGCTATGGAAAAATACCAAGTCCCCAGCCTTTGCCTGTGATAGTGGGATATGCTGGGTTACGTCATACTGTGCCTGTGCCGTTCTCGGAAGATTGATACCAGCTTTTCCGAAGCACCACTGGGTCAGTCCCGAACAGTCAAAACTTGTGTTGGGATTGCTACCACCGTATACATATTTCCAGTCTTGATACTTTAACGCTTCATTTAAGATTGCCTGTACGGTTTCATCATCAAGAGTTGCAATGGTTATGTACTGATTGACAAGCTCGGCATAGAACATATTCCCATAGGCATACCGCCAGCCACCGTTACGCTCAACGGCTATCGGGTTGGTATAGTCAACTTTCTTTCCACCCGACTTGTCCCTTGCAAAATTCTCCGCTAGGGTAAAGGTATGTTTCTTCCCGTTTCCTACCACATATCCTACATAACCACCGCCGTAGTTATAGGACTGTATCGCTACATTTAAGTCTTTTATCCCTTTATTTTCACAGGAAGAAAGCAGGGACGCAAAATACTTACACCCCTGCTTGATAGAACTTTCCGTATCTAAAGAGTTGGGCGGTAGTCCAAGACTTTCCGAACTCTGCATGACATCATTTCCTTTACCGCCACTTTCTACCTGTATGATTGCCAGCAGGACATTGGCATACTCGGAAATACCGTTCTCCTTTGCATATTTTTCCACCATGGGCTGATGTTTCAACACCTCAGCAGACAGGTTCATGCCTGTAATCGGCGGAGAAAAACCGTTTCCGCTGTCGTCGTCCTCGGCACTAATCAGCACACCGAAGAACAGGACAAGGGAAAAGAGGACAGGAAAGATACTTCCCACAATCAATAAATGCTTTATCTTCATGGTTTACGCCCTTTCTTTGTCTTTTGTATCTGCTTTGTAGTCTGCTGTTTCTGATTGCTGTTCTTTGCAACACCTGTCTGCTGTACCGTCCTTGTTTGCTGGCTGGTCTGAACGGGAGAACGGCTTGCTTTCTGTATGGTCGGAGCAGGATTTTTTCGGTCTGTGCTAGAAGATAACGGACGTTTGACAGGCTGTGCCGTAATATTTTGTGTATGCATTTTTCCAGAAACAACGGGACGCTCCCTTTTCTCTGGTGTCGTCTGATTCTTATTTGCAGAAGAAGCGGTAACAGGTCTGTCATGCACACGGGTAGCTCCTGCGGTCGCTGATCCGTCTGCCTTTCTTCCAGACTGTTTCGCTTCCTGTGCCTTTTGCAGTTGCATACGCTTGTCTGCAATATTCTGTCTGTGCTGTTCCTGTTTCTCCATGCGTCCCGTCTGTCGGCTCTGCTGTTCCTGCACGATACCACGCTTGAAGTCGGAAACACTGGATTTTGCTTTTTCCTTTGCGGAGTGGACGGCATAAGCGGTCTGTGTCGGCATATCCTTGATGTTTTCTTTGACCGCACTTGCCTTGTCCTTGAACCTGTTCTTTGTATCAAGAACAGCTCCCAAGGCAGAACCAGCTCGTTGTCCCATGCTGGAAGAAGTATTTTCCCGTCTTGCTCTTTGAGGAGAAGCACCACGGCTTTGTTTGGTTTCCGTATCAGAGAAAAATGAGCCTGCTATTGCTCCTGTGCCAGCACCCAGCATACTGCCTTTACCGACTGCTCTTGCCATACGTCGCTCCATTCTCCTTGCCCTGTGTCGCATAAAGAGATACGGTCTGCGGAATATCCTGCGTCCCATGTGCTGTGCGTCCCCAGCATTAAGAGAAAACATACTCATAAGGTCGCCCAGCTTCATGTAGATACCAGCGAAACACACTATCTGCAGGAACGCTATCATAAAGAACGGATAGTCCGACGAAATGTTGTAAAACATACTGGAAATACTAAATGCCACTGTAACAATGAGCGTTATCCCAGCCCTTGTCATAATGGTATTGAACACCCGCACGACTGCCTGTTTTGCCATGTTCTCATAGCTCGGTATCATGGAAAGCAGGAAGCTGATAGGCAGGAACATAGCAAAAATGATGAAAAGTATCTGGGAAAATATCATCATGCCTGTAAGCAGGAAAATGAATATCGTGATACCCAGATTGAAGATAAGCAGGAAGAACACCATTCCCAGCCTGTTAATCACTTGCGGTATCGTCAGATTGTTATTGTCCTTATCCTCGATTTCCGTTTTCACGACTTCCTCACGGGTCTTTCCGTCCTCGTCGTCGGGACTTACCGATACCAGAGCTTCCACACGGTCAGCTCCGATTTCCTCTATATCGCTGTTGCCGAATTGGAGCAGAAGCCACGGCTGTTGCACCTGTATGGAAAACAGGCTATCCCGTATCAAGTCCACGCTGTCCTTTCCTTGACTGTCGCTGTCGGGGAGCATTATCTTTGTCCCCAAGTCCAGCGAAGCGGTACTTATATCACTAGAAAAGTCATTAACTTTTTTGATGTAGTCGGGAGCATAGGCGATAAAGGAAGCAGAGAGTAGAAACACCACAACAAAGTTGATAACGGCGTGAAGTGCCTTGCTTGTTTCTCTTTTTATCAGTCCCGTATAGGCTACATAGATACCGACTACAAGGATAATGAGAAGCAGAGAGCCGACATAAAATCCAGTAGAGGTAAAGCCGTGTTCATTCACTCCTGCAAGGGTCTGTATGCTTTGACCGATACTGTCTGCCATGTCATTGATGAAGTCCAGCTCATAGGCTTGCTGGACAACATATCCTGTAGCATTGCTTAGATACAGGCTGATAGTCCAGATAAAATTGGTAATGCAGTAAAGTCCGTACTGTACGGATTTCCCGATACCGTCCAGCCAGTTCCATGGAAGCCAGCCCCAGCTATTGTCAACGTAAAAGTCAAGCAGGTAGTTTGACAGCGGATATTTTGAATAGAGGTTATCCGCATTTACAGTATCGTCCACAAGTCCTGTCGCATGAGCAACCGTTCCTAGAAGCGAAAGCAGAATGATTGTGGTAACAGCAACTATCATAGTAACTTTCAGAAAGGGAAGTATCTTCTTTTTTGTGAACGCACCTTTTATCCTTTCTTTCATCACTCCACCTCATTTCTCTGTACGGGCGGTCTGGTATCGAAAGCGTGAAGCAATTCTTCAAAGACTGGGTGTATCTGTACCACACCGACACGCCCGTACAAGTCCTGCAACAAGCATTGCCCGTTTTCCAAATCACGAAGCCGTTTCTGGTTGCTCTCGTCCTCTGGGTCGATACCGAAAAACTCTAGGGTCTGCTTTATCTCGTTAATATCCGTAGAACGGAAAGCAAACTTCAAGCCGATATTGTTTTTCAGACTTTCCTTTGACACGTCCCCAGAAGATTGTGTAACGAAGTACACGCCAGCCTGCATAGCTCGTCCAGCTCGCACCAGCTTATTTGACAGGGTTTCTCCCTGAGCTACATTGAGGAACGCCCACGCTTCGTCAAGGTCAACGATTTTAAAAATGCTCCTGTCGCTGTGAATGAAGTCGAGGGCAAAGGTACTAATGACAATCAGCATAGATACCGATAATAGCTCTATCGTTGTGTATTCCTCAAAGGTGGTGTCCTTGTCGGGAAGCACTAAATCCGCTACCTGTATGATGTTGAGCTGATTATCCAGACTGATTGCGTTTCTTACGTTGCCGTCCGAGAACAGCAGGTGTGCAAAGTCATAGTCCGTAAAGCTGTCGATATGCTCCGCTATGTTTTTTGAAAGCAGGATATCTTCCTTTCGCAGTTCCTCAATGACGAGCAGAAGCCCTCGCTTGTCGCTCTGTGCCACGGTACGGATTGCCTTTCTAAGTACGGGGAATTTTTCGCCATCCCTAGAGGAAATACCTGTCAAAAAGGTAAGTACATCAATCGCCAGACTTTCAGCGTCCTTAACGTCTTTCATAATCACGAACGGGTCAAGCAGTCCTGCATTTTGCTTATCGCTGGTAAGATTTACGATATTGATTTCATGGGCTATCTCTGGGAGCGTTTCTTTCCAGTTTCCACGCTCGGATTTCGGGTCAAGGATAACTGCCTGTCCGCCAAACAGTACAGAATAATAAACAAGCAGATTATTGCAGAATGACTTTCCACCGCCAAGTGAACCGACAAAAGCAGAAGCTAAAGCGTTGGTAACTGTCCCTTTCACACCTTGACTGGCAAGAGATGGTTGCAGATACACATTTTTTCCTGTATCTACGGAATAGCCTATATAGATACCTGTATTTTCTCCTAACTGCTGGGTCGCTCCAAAGCCAAGCCCTGCTAAAAAATCACTTTTGACATACTGCACATAGTCATTGATATATCGCTTGCTTGCTGGAAGAAATTCTGAATGAAGCCCCAGCATATCCCCAGCAGGACGCACCAGCTTCACGTTGAGGTCGTCGTAAAAGTCCTTGACTTCATCACAACGGCGTTTCAGCTCGTCAAGGTTTGGTGCAGATACACGGATAACATAGGACAGCTTATACATACTTTCCTTGCTCTGGTCGAGGTCGGCTTCCAGCTCGTCCACGCTGTCCAAAGCGTCTACTACGTTTGATGTCGTTTCGCTTCCTGCACTGTAAGCGTGGTTGTCAAGGTCTTTCAGTTCCTTTTTCTTATTGCGTACTGTCGTCAATGCTTTCTTGTTTCCCACGATTTCTACATTCATGGAAGTATCAACAGGGAATACGAATTGCTGTTGCTGGAAGTAGAAAATCTCGCTGGACGGAAAATCCAGTTCCCCCACAATCGCATTGATTGTAAAGTAGGACACATAGCTTTTCATGTCCTCATGTTCCAGCCTTATGTATCGCTGGCTTTCCTCGATAAGACAACGGGTAGGACGGATAAGGTCATAGTATTTTATCAAGGTATCCTTTTTCAGCTTCTTCTTTGGAAGCTGGTATTCGTAATCTTCATACGCCATGCCGTCCCTGCCGTAGATATGCTCAATGAGATACCCGAAGTCGTTCTTATCCAAGCGTCGCACCTTGAAGCGTCGGGAGATTTTATTTTCCAGCAGTTTCTCCATTTTTAGATAGCGGTTGATTTCATCATTGGACATGGAAACAAAGTCGTTCATCAGCGTGTGGTTGACTTCATGCATGAACTCCTTGAATGTGAGAAAAGCGGATTTCTTGACACTCTTTAAGTTCAACGGCTCGTCCGTTACTACCAGCTTGAAGCCAAGAAAAAAGCGGTAGTCCACTTGATTGTCCCCAATCATTGAAACCAACGCTTCCGTCTGCTCGTCTATCTTCTGATAGGCGACTTCCTTTAGTTTTCCTGTTACCAGCTTTTTTGACTGTTCCTGTATGCTCCTTATGGAACTTTCCGTCGCTATCTGCAAGGCGTGTATCTTTCCCTCACGGCTCTGGGCGATAAGCTGTCGGAAGTTGTCATGGACAAGGAATTTTTCTTCTGCGGATAAAAAGCTGTAATTGTAAGGTATCAGCTCGTAATAGGCGAACACCTCATTGTCGGTATTCCACACAAGGTTATTGTCGATATACTTAATCGGGTACATGGTTCACGCTCCTTACTGCCGTGATAGTTTCCTGTAAGATTTCCTTTTGCAGTTGCACGGCTTTTCCTGCATAGGTTACTTTGGGTCGCAAAGCGTAAGCAATCTGGGACTTTAAAAAGCTGTACGGCTTCTTTCCGTCAAAGGTCTTTTGCGACATAAGCCAAGTGAGGGCAACGGGAATACCGAAGTATTTTAAAAACGCTCCCTTAATCATGGAAAGGGGTGGCAAATCTCCAAACAGAATGATGATAAACTCGGTTATCACAAACCAGCTAATCTGGGTAAAGGTAACGGGAAAGGGCAGGTTGAAGTCATTGATTGCATACAGCACCTTTTCCACGTTCCAGATACCCGTATAGGATTTAATCTTCTTCATGCTTTCAGCTCCTTTCTTTATTCCTGCCGTGTTCCTCACGGCATAGTGGTATCCCCTTGTGGGATTTCGTTGTAATAGAAAAGGGACAGCTTTTTCACTGTTCCCAAATAGAAATGAGCTGTCAGAAGCAACGTGTCCGTCGCTGATCTTCCAGCTCTTTATAATTGTACTTCACACATTCCTCGGCTTGTCTGGATAAAGTAACCGCCCATATCCAAATCTTGCCCCAAGGCTTTGTAGTCAATATAGTTCTGCAAGCCAGAGGGAATATCCCCTAATGCCTGTAGCTCGTCTATGTAGTAGTAGGCAACGTCCGTCATGTCGTTGCAGTCGGGGTAATAGTAAACCTCGTCTTGATGTTCTACGACTTCCTCTAAACTTCCGTAATGCCCGATAAACTCGTCCAGTGCGTCCGTGATGTAGTCGGGGAGTTCTTCCACCATTTCATAGATACGGTTTAACTCCTGTATGGAAACATATTCCTCGATTTTCATAGGGAAGTTGTCAGTATCATGGATTGCGTATTCCTCATAATATTCATTCAGCCCAATACGTTCTGCCACGTCGTCCTCGTCAATAGGGAATGTAAACCAAGCACCAACAAGCTCGCCCTCGTTGTATTTTCCAAGATTGGCGATATAGACCGCCATATCCTCATAAGCCATAAGCACCACCTCTTTCCTTACTCTGGTATCTCAAAGATACCGTGTTCCGTTTCTATGAAGCGTCCGTTTGCTTTCAAATCATCAGCGTAGGCTTCATAATCGAAGTAGTATTCTTGACAGTCCTCGGACAGCACATGAAAGGCTGGGTCTTTCCATATCCTCTGCCTTGCAACATCAATCATGCTCTTGCAGTCTGGATAGGGGATAATCACATTCCTGTAAACATAGAGTTCTTCCAGATTTTCATAGTAGGCGAGAAATTCCCTGTATTCTTCCCGTATTCCGTCGGGAAGTCGCTGGTACATCTCGTATAGCTCGTTAAGTTTCAGTATCGTTGTATCTTCCCTCACTTCATCAGCAAAGGGAAGCTCCTTATCTGTGATATAGTAATGGTCGCTTTCTGCGTCTATTCCCAGCACTTCTTCAAAGAGTGCCATATCCACAGGCAGGGTAAACCAGCTCGCTCGGATTTCTCCGTTTATCGGGTCTTTCGTTTCCACCTGTACCCTTGTTTCCTGCATAGTTCCTCACGTCCTTTCTGCTGTTCCATGACAGCCTGTAATGTCTGCCAGCTCATACCAAACACATACCTTGAAAAATCTTCAAGCTGTTTCGTGTCATAGTCGGCAAGCGGTAATCGTTTCAGTTCATGCCATACCACACGCTTGTGATAGGGCAAATCTGAAATAAACATACAGCCGATTTTGTTTATTGTAAAATAGAATTACCGAAAGTTGCAAACGGGAAT
>UMGN01024920.1_pt1 | contig 12539 bp, 10 predicted proteins | sample 1965281 | NCBI WGS metagenome assembly UMGN01 (sample SAMEA4836073, study PRJEB28245) | human gut metagenome | biome: gut microbiome; material: fecal sample | place: Denmark | collected 2008 | reverse complement strand
TATAAAATTTCTTATGTGATGTGATGGAATTTTTCCTATTTGAAATTGTGAATATCGGTAGTATGATAGCATTATATTGCCAATCACTTTTCTTATTTTAGAAAAATGGTGCTGAGATTTATATTTTTTATTTAAGTTTTTATCTAGAGAATGATTTTCATCTCCTTTAGCTTTTTGTAATATCCATACTTTTAAAGGTACGTACATTATTATAAACACTAGCCATTTAATATAGATAATGGTTAATGTTATTATTACTATAGATAATATGTTCATATTTAAAATGCTTTATATTTATTCCTTTTTCTTATAGAAAAAAAATCTAAGACTATGACTAATGAATATTTTATTTTTTCTAAAACTGAATGTTTAGGAACGATCGTAGCCCATTTCGTCAAAGTCTGATATTTTAACCAATCATATTTAAAAAAAGAATCACATGCGTTTGTCCAAGGTTTTGCTCCTGTGAAATGAACTAGAATAGGGTAGTATTCTTTGTCACATTTTAAATCAGATGTGAACTCTTCTTCATTGATATATTTTGTATGGAAGTTCGATAAAAAATTCCATCTAGTGTCGATATTTTTCCATTTTTTATGAGCGACTACATTAAGTGCGTCTTGATCAGGGTGTATGACATTATGGTTTTGTATATATGCAATACATTTGTGTGTCATATTATTTTTTTGCCATTCTATTAAGTTAAAAAGAATGACACCAGAATTAAAATATTTATATTTTGGAGAGTAACCTAATCTATTGAACATTCCTGGGAAAGACGATAGAATGTCTTCTTTTGCATGGAGAACATTATTACCCATTTCTTCGTAATAGAATTCATGTAGGCTGCCTCGACAAATTATATCGCAATCTAAATATAACACTCTTGATGTTTCTTTACTTATAAGTTCAGGGAGTATTAATCTGAAATAAATAACCAAAGGCCATTGGTCAGATATAGGAAAATCTTTAAAAATATTTTCATCTATGTCATAAAATTTTATTTCATTATGGTATTCGTTTGTGATATCTATTAAATCTTGTTTATCTTTATCAGAAAGATGGTATCCAAGAATATGCATCTTAATGTGTTCATTCTTATTGTTTTCAAATAAGGAAACCATGAGAACTCCACAGAAACGTGTATATTTACTATCTATGTTACACGCTATGTGCATTGTGTTGTTATACATAAATATGATTTTTTAGTGATTTTATTTTTCTTATTACTCTAATAGGAATACTTATCACATAAAGAAGTATTTCACTTAGTTTTTTTGTTAAACTAAATTGTTTATTATACAAAAAAAATTTTGTGTATCTACTAGGAAATTTATATACATCTTCATAATCTTTAATTATGATTTTGGGTATGAATTCTTCTAATATTTTCTTTTTTTCTTTTTGATATTGTATCATATTTTGAGTACTCATTCCTCCGATGGAATAGTCAACAATAGTTGTGTGTAATTTAGAATATGTACAATTTTTCCGAATAAATAGTTCATAAAACATTTTCATGTCTGCAAGTATTTGGAAATTTTCGTCAAAACCTTTAATATTTTTAAGAAGGTCTGTTCTGACAAATGTCGCTTGATGATTTGGGGTGTGTTGATAAAGTGTTTTGTAGGTGAAACAAATGGGAGAAGACCAGATGCTTTTTAGGATTCTTTTTTTTTTGTAAATGACATTATTGGCATTTCCTATATATACATCAAATCTTCCCAGATGGTTTATTACCTGTTCTATAACCAGTGGAGATGCAAAACTGTCACCGGAATTAAGAAATTCACAATACTCACCTTTGGCTATCGCTAATCCCTTATTCATTGCATTATAAATTCCTTTATCAGTTTCTGAAATCCAATAGGAAATATTAGCAGCATATTTATTTATAATATCTATGCTCCCATCTGTGGAACCACCATCAATAATTATATATTCATAATCATGATAAGTCTGATTAATTACGCTTTCAATTGTACGTTTAAGCCCAATTTTGTCATTGCAATTTATTGTAATTATGGAAAGTTTCATTTGATTATTCTATAAATCGTTTTCTTGTCCATGAGATGTTTGATTTTATTATGCGAGCGGGATTTCCTGCATATATTGTATTGGCCTCTATGTCAGATGTAACAACACTTCCTGCCCCTATAATTGCTCCTTCACCAACATGAACCCCTTTTAATATAATTATTCCCAATCCAAACATTATTCCCAATTATAACATCTTTTTCATTATTAATTTTTATCCCATTTTGTAAAATGGCATGACTATCTCCTGTGCGGATTGTGACATTATTAGAAATCATACAGTCATTTCCAATTGTTATTTTTTTGTTATGGCCTGTAACAGCAAAATGTCCACCCTCTATTGTAACCTCATTTCCTATAATAATACTGTTATTTGTATCTTCAATCCAAAACTGAACATTATGAATATTACTATTGTTTCCTATGTTAATGAAAGAGTTTTTTCCTCGTAAAATAAAGTCGCAATATTGTATTGTGCTATTTGGCAGTACTTTGATAACTTGATTATTGTTTTTTGTAGACTTGCTAAATAGTGTATGTGTCAGAATACTGTTATTTAAAATCAAGGTAATGCCTCGTTTATTTATTTGGTATTTTGTATAAACTTTAAGTAAAAGTAGTTTGATTTTTTGATACATAATTAGGAATCATTTTAAATTGTGTATACTGATGAATTAATTTTTTAAAACTAAATTTTAAATACCCATTTACTTTACCTTTTGCAACTGATACATCTAGCAGTCTATATACATTTTTATTTCTTTTTTTTAGCCTTAAAATATAATAATCTCTAATGCTTTTAACTAATTGTTTATATAAATGCCGATAAGTTATATGATAATTGTGAAATACATTATTGTAGAGATCTATAACTGGTATAGCTACTCCGAAGCCATAAAACATTTTTTGAGCATATTCTATATTTAGGCGAGAAGAAGATAGGCAATGATAGAAATTCGCTGTAGGAGTATAGTATAATTGGAATCCCATTTTTCGTATGAAACAGCATAGCTCTGTATCATCACCTGATAATTGTAAATTCCCATTACGTCCTGTCAGCATATATTTTAAACCTAATTGCTTTATATTGGATAATATTGATTTGCGCACACATAATCCAGCTCCATATAATGCTGTTACGTATCGTGTCCCATTTGATTGTTCACCACATGCATAACTCGCTTGAATTGTATAAAACCAATCAGGAACTATTGTGCCAGAATCAAACATTGCAATACCTTTTCCACCACATGCTCCAATTTTTTCATTCTGCATTATATTCCACATTGTAGATAAATAGTTTTCGAATAAAAAATTATCGTCATCGCAAAATTGTATAATATCATACAGGGCAGTATTTATCCCCATATTACGAGCAAATATTAATCCAGGTTGTGGCTCATGAACCAAATGAATATTCATTTTGGGATGTTCTTTCTTAAAAAGCAATACTATTTCTGTAGTTTTATCACTACAGTTATTGTCTACTATAATTATTTCCCATGAAATATTTTGCAAATTGTTTTGAGTAGATAAATGCTCTAAAGTACGCTTGATAGTCCGTTCTGAGTTATAGCAACATATGATAACAGAGATTCCATTCATTGTATATGTAGAAATAAAATATATAAAAAAATAGCTACTATAATAATTTTAAATCATCTATATCTTTTAACCAAGTATCATAGAAATGTTTATTTTTACCATAGGAGTTATCTATGATATAACATTTTTTATGTAATAAGATAGATAAAATTGCAACATGAAGTCGTGTTGTATATATAGTAGAATATTTGCTAACGAATTGAATTCCTTTATTTATAGTTCTATGAAAATATATTTTCTGAAAATAAGAATTAATAAACCATTTTGGAAAAAAATTAGGGTACTTCCACAATATGAAAGTTATAAAACGGTTTGAATAATTATTTTTGTCCATACATGGCCAATCCTTAGTATCATACTTTCCTTTAATAGGGATTGCCTGTATTAGATCTTTAAATTCACAATCATTACGCTTTAAATATAAAATCCTCTCTTTCTTTTCTTCCCTTTGATTAAAAGAAAAAAAATCGTCTTTTATACAAAATGCCATGTCAGGGAGTAATAAAATTGTGTTTGTAAATTGAGATTTTAGTAACTGATAGGAAACTTTATCCCGAGCACAGATTGTTAAGTTTTTACATTTACCAAATAATTCAGCGTCGGCAGAAAAATCTAATGCATTATTGTAATATACAGTCTGGGGGAATACTATTATTTTGTTTTTGGGATAGTGCTGTACAATTTGTCGACGAAATCCGTGTGGAGTTTTATTGCCAGACCAAACATCTCCCCAGTTACCACCACCTTGTAATAGTATAATTGTACTTTCTGTAATGTTGGGAAAACTAAATTTATGAAAAGAGGAGCGCATTAAACATTTGTGTGGAATACTTTGCAAAAAAGTTTCTTCCCCTTTCCAAATTAATAAATCACCTACATTATTATAATATGGTAATTCTAATAAAACGTAATCATTATCTATTAAGGGAGTTAATGTGTTAGTAATGAGAGTTCTTAGCTCTGTTATTTTTTCTTGGAAAAGCATGATTTAAGTTTACCTTTAATACGATTACACAATACATCCATATCATTATCGATATTTACTTTCCACTTCTTGTAAGAAGAATATTCTATATTATTTTCACTCAATTTCTGAGTGAATATATTTTTAAATGTAGGAGTTAGCCATTCACGGCTACCATTGCTAGGAATTCTATTGCGCATTTGTGCATAATTGGTTTGAATATTTAATTCTGGAATGACCCCAAAATTTAAATATGAATGTGCATTCCAGCAATGAGGTAAGTAACAACGATTACCTATAGCATGGAAAGGAATAGGTTTTGTTGTATTTTCAAATATGTTATATTCGTGATAGCTGCAATAACATTGGCGCATAATACCTGTACCTAAATTTAGAAAAAAAGACCAATCGCCGGCATAACAGAACTCCTTACGTTTTTGACCAAATATAGGCATTTTGAATCTTAGAAGTTCAGAATCAAAAACACCCCATGTCTTCATAAATTCTTCTTTATTCATATGGGATAGCATTGTCACATTTTCAACTCTTTCATCTCTAGCTATAGTGATATGTGCAAGAGTTCCCATATATTTTATACATACTTCTTTGACTTCGTTAATATATGGAATTAGTTCATCGTTAGGAGTTATTTCTACGGTATATGAACATCCTGCTTCACGCATTTTTTCTATATTAGAGAAAAAACGGTCTATAAGTTTTTTCTTTTTAAGTTCTAAATAATGAAATGAAAATTTGAAGAAGATTCGTTCACAAAGTTTTGGTCCTAAAGCTATAATTTCATCAAAGCGTTTACTTACTGTAGCATTGGTTACTAATGTTATGTAATGTCCTTGCTCCAAAATAACTTTCATGTACTTGGGTAATTCTGGTGGAAGTAAAGTTTCTCCTGCTCCACACATGTTAAAAATACAAGTTCCACCAAGTCGCTCTTTGCTTAAAGCCTTTTTACATTGTTCTGGGGGATAGCTAAATGAAGGAAGTGTGTTATCAAATAATTTGTGCTGAGTGATGTAACAATAGTGACAACGAAGCGTACACGCTGTTACTGGAATGAAACACTCAATGTATCGTTTAAATTTATCCATTATGAAAGATTGTTATTTATTAGAATATGAAATTTTATTTGTAATTATATTGGCTATATTTTTACGTTCATTTTTGTTTAATCCTATTGTCAACATAGTAGTTGACGTGATAATAATATATATGATAGGAGATATTATAAGTTTCATTGGGGGCTGAAAGTAGTTATTAATAGTGAATGATAGAAAAAATGAAACAACTCCAACTATTAGGCATTTTGTATATACTTCTTTGATATATATACTCAGATTAAATCCTCTAACTATTTTTTTCATTAAAATAGCTCTTATATATAAAGATAAAATTGTAAGGATATTGGCTATAATAAGGGATGAATATGCAGGATAACCTAATTTTAAAGCTATCCAAGTTATCGGAAAATTTAATATTATAATTATACCTACAATAATTTGATACCATTTTATATTACCTGTTGCTTGTATTGTTGCACCAATTGAATATGTTGGTGTTTCTAATAGTGCATTCAATAGAAAAAGTTGAGTAAAAATAACCCCATCTGGTGGTACTTCTTTCAACCATAAATGTAAAATCTCATTGCAATTGATAATTAATGGAATTGAAATAACTAAAAATAAAAAAAAAGAGAATTTAGCACCTCTAATTAATAAATCATTTGTTTGTTTATAATCTTCAATTGCATATGATTTTATAATTTGAGGATTTAATGCAACTGAAAAATTGGATATAAAACCGTTTACTTTTGAATTGACTTGATTTGCTATTCCGAAAGCTGCATTGATGACAGGGCCAAAAAAAGTATTTAATACAATATTTATTCCTTGTCCCTTAAGCATATATGCAAGATTACCAAAAAAACTCCAGCCTGAGTAACTTATTATGGTTCTAAGAGAATGTTTTTCAAAATTTAATTTTAAAGAATATTCTTCAAAGTTTTTCCAACAATACAAATGATGAGCTGTATTTATACATATTTGTAATATTAGAAGAAGAGCACCATATAATATCAGACGGTCACCATCATATAAATATAGTGAGTATGATAAAATAAGTTTTCCTATGACATCTATAAATGTTAAATATGCATATATGTTAAATTTCTCATGTGCGATGATACTGGCATTTGCTGTAACTTGTGTTAAAGCAGAAATACATCCTATAATAGCGAATTGATATATAACATTAGCGGCAAAAATTTTCTCTACTGGGATAATAAGTTTTCTGTTTAATATCCATAAACCGATACTTTCAAGAAGGAGCAATATGACTATAGCCATAATCCAATGAGCTGTCATGGAAACCTGAAATATTGTGCATAATTTTTTTATATTTTTTGTACCTATTTCATAAGTGATAAAACGAGAAGCAGCAGCTCCTAGTGCACCACAAAAGAAACTGAACATAGGAATTAAACCTCCGACAACATTGTAAATACCATAATTTTCAACTCCTAATGAAGAAAGAATGATTCGTGAGGTAAATAGTCCAATAAACATAGTGACTATCATTCTAAAATATAGAATAAGTGTGTTTTTAGCCACTTTTTTATTACTTAATTGAAACATATTCAATTATCTTTTGGAATAAATTCTTTTACTAATTTTACATTCTTTAATCTTAAAACTTTTTTTTCAATGAATACCCAAGAACACCAACCTATAATTAACGAAATAAATATGGCTAAAATTCCATGCCATAATGAGGTACATAATCCCATTTCTATTAAAATATTAATGATCAATCCATGGTATATATAAGTTCCGTAACTAATGTCATATCCATAAAGTATTTTTCTAGCTTTGGGATATGTAAATGCAGCAGAAATGGTCATTAAACTTAATAGTATAATCATAAAAAAAGTACTTGGATAATATAATGTGTTTTTAGGATACCATTTTATTAGAAATATGAAAATAAGAAATAATATAAAATAATAAAGAAATTTACCTTTGATAAATTTTTCTATTTTCTCCCAGTAGATATATAAGAATGTGCCTATCAGAAAGTTGTATAGATATGGTGGAAGTGAAAAAGCAAAATATGCTTCAAATGCAGATGTTGGTTCATATGTGTGCCATAAACAGTTACTTATGATTGATAAACCAAATAAAATCCATAAACATATTATTGAATACTTTTTGAATATATAAAAAATTAGAGGAATAAATATATAAAAGCTTATCTCTACAGGTATTGTCCATAGGCTTCCATTAGGAACACCATAACCAAATGTCGTGAATAAGTTAGAATAATAAGTCTGATAGATTGTTAGATTAAGTATTGACCATGTCCAAAAATTGCGTATCTTTAATGTATCCCAAGTTATATCATTGGTAATGAACATTGTTATTACAGTTAAAAACCATAAACAAATAAGGGCTGGATATAATCTTAGGATACGATTTTTAAAATATTGAGATAAAGATTTACTATTTAGATAAGAGCAGGTAATTAAGAATCCGCTGATAGTAAAAAACATAGGCACTCCTAAAAAATTCCGAAACCATTCAAAAGAACTACAGTCAATTTGCATACGTGTAAAAGTATGGAATAACATAACTTCAAATGCTGCAATTAATCGTACTAAATCGAAATTATTTTCTCTAGAAAATTTTATTAATCTGATGTTATTTCCAATATTTGTAGATATCATTTCTTTAGTATTTGGTATAGATATTGCAAGAGAGTAAAAAGTTTTGGGAAGTGATTGCGAATATTTCTTTTCCATGAGAAGTTGGTATGTTTCCAACTGCCATTGCAACAATGTATTGCATAAGGTGCATCATCCATATAAAGCGTATTGCCCACAAATATATTTGACGGTAAGATCAACATATTGTTTTGTAAAAGTTGCTCTTTATCACAAAATCGGAAACCATATTTTAATAAATTCATTGTAATATGCTTTCCAATGATATAGCTATCAAGAGAATTCTTTTTCAAATCAAAATTTAATGTATTATAATAATCTATACAATCTTTTATATAAGGTAATCCTTTCTGGCATCCCATGACAGCTGAAAGTATTCCCATGCCTTCCATCAAAAGATGATCATGGATAGGATATCCATTCTTGTCTATTTTATCTTGATTTTCTTTTTCAAAGAACGAAGGATGCTTTTCTATAGATGTGAAAAAATTGTATGATAAATAAATATCAAATTTCTTAAAAACTTTCACATCTGTATCTAGGTATATTCCACCTTCATTATATAAAGCATATAGCCTTACATAATCAGCGACAAATGCCCATTTTTTTTGTTGATAGGCTTCTTGTACGAATTCTATATTAGAAATGTCAAAGTTCCTTTCATTCCATTCTTTGATTTTATATTCAGGGCAGTATTTCTTCCATGACCTAATACATGATTTTATAAATGCATTTTTGGGTTGATTACCAAACCAACAATAATGTATTATTTTAGGTATCATTTATGAAAAATATTAATCTGTATGTTTAAATTTGTATATTATGTCAATGAGGTCGTTCATATATGATCCTAGATATACAATAGAACCTCTGTACCATAATGAATCATGTTTCCAAGGTTTAGATAATAGTTGTATATTGTTTGATGTATTTTCTGAAATATGGAAATTTTCTAAAGATTTTACATATATATATAATGGATTACGTGCAAAATAACCTAAATTACGAATACTTGATTGAAGAATTTCACAGTTGGATAGATAAAGTTTAGTAGAGAGATACCCGCCAATGTATTTATCTAATAATGATAAATTTTTATTCATGTAACTTGTTTTCCATTGATTTTGTTCGTTGTCATATATTGGTTCTATTATATGACCTACTTTTTTATAGCCAATAGTTCTATTTTGATTTGTTATTGAAAAAACATCTTCAAATAGAAGCGCTAAATCTCCAATATAGCGTTGAATACCATGTTTGAGATAGTCAGCATATAGTATGGATGTGAATTTCCCAGCTTCAAATACGGATTTTCTATCTTCTGATACTAATAAATAATAGGCATGTAGTGAAGGATAACCATGAGTACGCAATAAGTTATTTAAAGCTAATTGGCTTGAACGTGAGCCGGTCATGTCTACCATCGCCATATTGTTCATGAAAGGTACAAATTGAAGAATGTATGAGAGCAGATATTCTACTAATTCATTTTGACGTTGAGTTATAAGTTCTATATTTGTAGGAAAGTTGAAAATGCTACGGATTTGTTGTTCTATATTTTCTGTTTCATCAATAATTAATTCGTCTACTGATAAGCTAAATTGATCAAGATAATCTGCTAGTGAAAGGCCTTTTATGTTTTTGAGTGAAATAAATCCATTATAAGATATATTTTGTACAGAAGGTAAATAGATAACTTTTCGGCTGATACTGATATAATGAAAGTTGATATTAGGGTATAGTAATTGTAGTTTTTGGGCTATATAATAAAGGACATAACTGTCACGTGCAAAAAATAACAAATCTTTAATCCCTCTTTGTTGAGCATCATTTAATATTTTATAAACACTAGATGTAAAGAACGGTGCTATTAAATCAAGATACATTGCAGAATAAGCATCTGGACTTGAAGTGTAATATATTGATTTTGATAGTGAAGAGGCAGTGAATAGGGGGCGTTGAATATAATTTGATTCGCTTTTGATTGCTTTGTAAGAATAATTTAGATGTTTACAACGTTTAAACAGTTGTGCATGGATACCATTTTTTTTAGCATTTGTATAATCACTATGTTGATTGTCACCAATGTGTATCCATTTTTCTATTTTATCATGTATATGTTCTTTTATGTGTTTATATAATGTTCCAGAATTTTTAGTTTTATTGAATTGTGATGAAACAAAAAGTTTATCTATTCCATCTATAAATAAATTATTTTGTAGTAAAGCATCTTTTATAATTTGTTGTGGAAGATGCATATCTGATATATATAAAATACTCCATCCGTGATCTCGAAGTTGTGTAATTTTTTTTGCATTTGTAAATATTGGGTATAAGAGTTGCTTTACAAGCATGTATTCTGTTTGCAGAATTTGTTCATTAGGCAAAGAGGTAAAAGCTGAAAAATTGCAGTAATAGTATATTTCAGATGTTGTAATTTCTTCTTGTGTGGTTTGTTTTCTAGCTTCTACCTCTGCTTGTTTTCGTATGCGTACAAATTCATAAATGTCATCAATAATAGCATTGTCTCCAAGGATTGTATATGCTAAAATAAAAAGGAATTGTTCTTCATTTCCACATTTTAGTTGCAAACATGTATCAAAAACATCAAATGATGCAATTTTCATAATAATAGTTTATAGATTACTGTAAATGTTTTACAGAGGTTCATTATTGATATAGACTGAGATTAATCAGTCTGTATTTTTTGTATTACATTATATTTTACTTTAAATTAAAATGCTTGACTGTAGGAATATTTATATACAAATAAGTAAAGTTAGAGTATCTCATTAAAAAATATTGTATGACGAATAGTATCTTTTTATTTATTTACTTATGCCTTAATTATTATTGTTGTTATAATTTGATAATAATGATTGGTGAAAACCCATTTAGGTCCATATTTAATTGTAACTTTAATACCTTATGTATATTAAACTTTTGTTTGGATAGATACGGATGAGTACGCTACGCTTTCGCCCCTCCCAAATCATTGAGCAGGCGAAAGCAATAGTGATTGATAAATGTGCAGCAAAATTACGAATTAACTCGCAATGCTCCAAAGTTTATGGAGAAATTTGAAAGGCATTTTTCTTCATAAACCCATAAAACCTTAGTCTTTCAGCTTAGGAAACAAGAATTTTACCCCTTCCCGATAGATACGCTGTGCGTTTTCCGGTGTCGTGAACTCTTCAAATGCGTTCAGAATGAGCTGGTAACTATCTACCTCATAATTATGGAGCCCTTTTTTATGTCCTCAAGATAGCTTTGCTTCATGTGACAAGTAGAACGGAATGCCTCTCTGGGAATACCAAGTTGTTTCAGTTCTTTTTTGAGGAACGCGCCGAATTCCGGATGGTCGGAAATGAATCTGTTTGATTTCATAATGAAATTGTTTTTAGTTAATTAAATAGAAATGTTTGATATCCGTACCCACTATATGGGTACGGAGAATGTGGGTGCAAAGGTATATCTTTGCGACAGCTTTTTTAATAAATTAAAATAAAATGCGATGAAAGCACATAAAACAACACTTTCCGTACGGGAGCTGCAAAAGACCATCGGACAATGGAAAAGTCGGAAAATCACAGACTCCACCGTTGCGAAACTTTTGGAGTTGCTCTTGGGGATGCCCGCCTATATGAATGAGGATGCGGTCTATCCCGTAGAAAATTTCTATGATATCAGTAAGTCGCTGAAGTTTAAGAACGCACGGTTTCTGGTCGAGGCAGTCCGGCAAAGCGGGGCGTTCGGCATCATACCCGCCGATAATGTGTACGGGATGGGTTCATTCTATTCCTGCCTTTGGAAAGAGAAGGAGAAAACGGATGATCCCGCGGAAACTTTACCGGTAAAATTACCGCAGGGTGATATATATAATATATATACTATACAGGATAATAAGAATAATATATCCTCCGGAAAGACATCTTCCGCGGAAAAAAGTCTGGAGACTGCACGGCATTTCTTTCATCTCATCAATGAGAATCCGATACAGAAAGCGCAAGTCTTTACTCCGCTCATCAATCGTTTCCAGCAGGAAGAGGGACTGACACGTGAAGACGCATGCCTCAATCTGGTGTACTTGGTGAATGAACTGCTGATACCTTACTTCGCCGGACAGGAACGCTTCATGAAATCCACCTATGCCGGACGCTTATGCTGGCTGAACAACCTGCTGAAATCCGCCGGCGGACA
>UMGN01024829.1_pt1 | contig 12549 bp, 14 predicted proteins | sample 1965281 | NCBI WGS metagenome assembly UMGN01 (sample SAMEA4836073, study PRJEB28245) | human gut metagenome | biome: gut microbiome; material: fecal sample | place: Denmark | collected 2008 | reverse complement strand
CACATGTTTTGTACAATTTTTAATTTTCAAACACGCTCTAGAAGTAGGAATATAGGAATAGAAGCTAGTAAAGGAAGATATATTACTTTTTTAGATGATGATGATTTATATGAAGAAAAAAAAATAGAGAGTCAACTAAAAGATATGTTAATTTCAAAAGCTGATTATGGCATTACAGATTTATATCTTTATAATGAAAAAGACGAGTTGACAGATAAGAGAATACGATCATATATTAAATCAACAAAAAAAGATGAGTTGATGAAATATCATCTTTTATATCATATGACAGGAACTGATACATTAATGTTTAAAGGTGAATATTTACGCCGTATAGGAGGATTTCCAACTATTGATGTTGGGGATGAATTTTATCTTATGGAACAAGCAATTTTATCAGGGGGAAAGATAGTTTATTCTCAACATTGTTATGTAAAAGCATATGTTCATTCAGGAGAAGAAGGTGGACTGTCTAGTGGTAGTAGTAAAATAGAAGGTGAAAATGCATTATATGCAAATAAGAAGACATATTTTAAATATTTAAATAAAAGAGAAATTAGATATGTAAAGGCACGCCACTACGCGGTCATCGCATTTGCAGAAATGAGAATGAATAAGTATGGAGCGTTTCTTAAAAGTGCATTAAAATCTTTCGTTGTATCACCAATAGATTGTACGAAAATACTTATAAATCGATAGGAGAAGAAACATGAAAATTTTAATGTTTGGAATGTCAAGTTATCCAGGAGGAATTGAAAACTATATTGTTAATTACTTTTGTAATGAACAGTTTTCAAGTGAAAATAAAATAGATTTTGTCATATATGAGAATGATATAGCGTATAAAGATAAAATATTGAAATGTGGTTATGAAATTAAGTATGTTCCACATTTAAAGAAAAATCCAAGGGGATACTATCAATCTGTTAATAAAATTTTGAAGAACGGGAAATATGATGGAATATATGTCAATATGTTAACTGCGGCTAATATATTCCCTATTTTTTTGAGTGGCAAAAATAAAATGTCTAAAATAATACTTCACGCACATGCGAATTCAACTGTTCAAGGGTCGGTTAGGAGAATATTACATTTGATAAATAAGAAGTATTGTCAGAGAAAAGCAACTTTATGTCTAGCTTGTAGTCAAGAGGCTGGGAAATGGCTTTTTGATAAAAGAAAATTTTATGTTGTTCCTAATGCAGTAGATTGTTCAAAATTTAAATTTTGTTTAGAATTTCGAAAAAAAATTAGAGCATCTTTAAAAATAGAAGAAGATGAGTATGTCATCGGACACGTAGGAAGATTGGCAGAAGAAAAAAATCATAAATTTATGTTGGAAGTTCTCAAAGAAATACTTAAACTTGATTCAAAAGTAAAGATGATATTTGTGGGGGAAGGAAATCTCAAGGGACAGATAAAGGAAAAAGTAAAAGAATTACAGTTAGATAAAAATGTGATTTTTTATGGAGTTTCAAATGAAACATATAAAATATATTCAGCTTTTGATTGTTTTTTGTTTCCTTCGATTTTCGAAGGGTTCGGGATGGCAGCTTTGGAAGCACAGTCTTGTGGATTAAAATGCTATTGTTCCTCTCAACTTCCAAAAACATTGAATGTTACGGGAGACGTTAAGTATATAAACTTAAATGCAGGTGCTAGAAAATGGGCGCAAATTGTTGTTGAGAATGTGAAAGAAAAAAGTGATAGCGAGGAAATGAATAAGAAAGTTTTGGAATCTGATTATAATATAAAAAAACAGAGAATAAAGGTAATGAGGTTACTATATGCAAACGGAAAATAAGAAAAGATTTCAAGTATTAATTGTTACAATGAATCAAACAGATTTTTCATTGCTAGAAAAAATGAATATCCAATCTAATGCCTTAATTGGAAATCAGTCAACGACAAGGGATATGTCAACCTCTGATATTGTATATAAAGGAAATAAAGTTATTATGTATACATGGAATGAAAGAGGCGTTGGATTAAATAGAAATAATTTGATTATGCGTGCGGATGCAGAAATTGTTTTGTTTGCAGACGATGATGTGATATATGATGAGGGATATGCGGATACTATTTTAAAAGCATTTGATGAACATCCAGAAGCCGATGCAATTACATTTGATGTGGTACCTATTCCGGATACGATAAATCCATGTTTAAATAAAAAATGGCATAGGATTAGATGGTATAATTGCTTGAAATATGGTGCCCCAAGATTGGCTATTAGAACAAAAGTACTTAGAGAAAAGAACATTTATTATTCATTACTTTTTGGAGGAGGGGCAAAATATTCTAGTGGAGAGGATTCTCTTTTTATTGCGGAATTAATTAAAAGAGGAGTGAAAATATATGGTTGTCCTCAGAAGATTGGTCATGTTACTTTTGAAACCTCAAGCTGGTATGAAGGATATACAGAAAAATATTTTAAAGACAAAGGTCTCTTTTTTTGGTTTTTATCACCAAGATTTAGTAAACTACTATGTATGCAATACTGTATTAGAAGAAAATCTCTATTTCAAGAAGCTTGTTCAGTAAACGTAGCATACAATTTAATGTTAAAAGGGATTAAGGAATATAAGAAAGGTTGTTATTAGTGGTGGAGTGTAAAGTTTTAATAATTTCTAACAATTGTTTATCGCAGCATAATTCCAATGGTAGAACACTACTGAATATGATTGGTCAATTAAAGAGCGAAAATGTATTTCAAATATATACATCGGGAGAGTATGTGGATTCTCAATACTGTGCCAAATCCTTTCGCCTAACCAATAGAGATGTAGTCTATTCATATTTGGGGATAAAACCTAAAAATATAATAATAGATGAACAAAAATCTCAAGAGGTTGTAGGAGAGAATATAGGCAGTAAAAAAAATGCTTTTACAATGCTTTTACGTGATTTGGCTTGGGATTTTAGTTGGATCATAAAAAAAGGTGCGATAAATTGGGCAAAAGAGGAAAAGCCCAATGTAATCCTTCTACAAGTGGGTGATAGTACTTTACTAATAACATTGGCTACGAAAATAGCAAAAGCTTTGAATATTCCGTTGGTTGTATATAATACAGAGGATTATTATTTTAAAAACTATGATTTTATGAAACATGTATTGAGTTCAGGTATCATATATAAGATATTTCATCGACGATTTTGTAAGAAATTTAATTATATGATGAGAGTGTGTAATCGGGCTATTTATAATTGTGAAGGATTAAAAAAAATTTACGATTCTCATTTTGAAACCAATAGTGATGTTATTTATTGCGCAACGGATATAGAAAGTATAGAACATTTCCAACCAATATCTAAAGGTAAGATTATTTATGCGGGGAATTTAGGCGTTGGCAGACATAAAGGTTTAATAGAAATTGGAAAAGAATTGCAAAAATTAGATAGTAAATTATATTTAGATGTATATGGAAATGCGGATGATAATGTAAGGCGTGAGTTGGAAAAATCACAAGGAATAAGATACAATGGATTTGTTTCGTATGAAGAAAATATAAAAAATATAAAGAATAGTGCTTTATTAGTTCATGTAGAAAGTTTTGATGATTTTTATAGTGTAGATACAAGGTTTGCTTTTTCTACAAAAATAGCAGATTATTCTGCTTCAGGTGTTCCGATTTTCATGTTTGCACCAGAATGGTGTGAAAGTACGCAATACATGAAAAAGTACGATGCAGCTTTCATTGTTGATAATAAAAAGGATATTTTTTCTACATTGAAAAGAGCTTTATATAATGATAGTGAAAGAATGCATAAAGTTAAAAATGCAGTACAAGTTGCTAGAAAGAATCATCAGAAACAAGTGAATGAACAAAAATTTGTAGATATTCTGAAGAAAATATGTAGATTTTAGTTTGGGAGCATTATGGAAAAATATTCGATTAGAAAAAAAAATATTATAATAACTATGTTTATATATTGGATTACAATTATTGTATGGCAATATATACGACCTGTAGCCAATAGAAGTATTATTGATACTCTTGTTAAAATGGGAGGGTTTGCACTTATAGTTTTATTTGCATTACAATATGGTAAACGAATGATAGATAGAACGATGGGCGTGTGCCTAACTATTTTTTTTACGACCCAAATCTTTACTATAATACTTGATAGTGGAACAACTACGATAGGAAATCTGATCACAATTATTTTTATGTTTATTGAAATTATTGTGTTTTTGGTTATGCTAAATAATGAAGAGATATATCTTTTAGAATTAGAAAGGTTCTGTAAGTATATTCTGGTTACGGGTATTATTATGTCAGTATATAATGTCATTTTTCATGCAAATCGTTTCTTTGCTGTATTCAAAATGGGGGCAGCATATGGAATGGAATGTAAGAGTTTTTTGTATAGTAATCATGAATTTGGAATTTATTTAGCAACTGCTATTATATCGTCGATATGGTTAGCATTGAGAAAAAAAATTGGCAGGATAACAATTTGCATCTCGACAGTCTTTTTAGGTATAAATTTAATATCTACATATTCTCGTACAGCAATACTTGGATGTTTAGGAGCAATTTTTATTCTATTGTTTTTCTATAGAAAACGACTATTTGTAATTTGGACACTTTTGGCCTCATCAATACTTTTTTATATTAATAGCAATCCAGTTTTATATAATATTATTTTTAATAAAATTATGAAAGGGAGTTTTACAGAAGGAGAAGTTTTAGATGAAGGAAGAAGTTCTATGTATGCGGAGGAGTTTCAGCATTTCTTAGATGGAACATTTTTGCAAAAAATGTTTGGCTATGGCTATGGAGGAAAAGAAAATTTCGGAGGACACGATGCATATTTGTCTATTCTTCTCACGGGAGGAATTTTCATGTTTATAGCCTTTATAGCTGTAATACTATTAGGATTATACTATTCGTTTAGATGTATAAGAATAAATCAAAGCATAGGAAGTTTGCTTTTAGCATATCAAGTGTTTAGTTTACTATATATGATTGCACAAACGCCGATTTTATTTTATTCTTCTTTAGATTGCTTTTTTCTAACTATGATAACTATCATGATACCGAAGTATGTCTATAATCATATGTTAAGTGTAAAGAGGAGGACAAGATTTGAAAGTACTGCAAATTAATTGTGTTTATGGAACGGGGAGTACGGGAAGAATTGTTGAGAGTTTACATTTATATTATCAAGAAAAAAAGATTATTTCTAAAGTTATATATGGAAGGGGAACTAAGCAGTCTGATTTAGATATTTATAAATGTGCATCGGAGTTTTCTTCTAAAGGACGAAATTTGCTTTCTAGATTTAATGGAAATCTTTATGGAATGGGAAATATTGAAACAAGAAGGATTATAAAGTATATTAACAAGTTTAATCCTGACATTGTACATTTACATTGTATAAATGGATATTTCTGTAATATTTACAAATTAATAGAGTATTTGAGAGATGAAAAAATTAAGACTGTAGTTACGCTTCATGCGGAGTTTTTATATACAGGTAACTGTGGCTATGCGTTTGACTGCGAAGAATGGAAAACAGGGTGTATAAAATGTCAAGATGTTAAAAATGCAATAGGGACAAGAAATGTAAAATCACCTAGTCAGAATTGGAAGAGAATGTATAAAACCTTTGAAGGGTTTGACAACAACCTTATAATTGTAGGGGTATCTGAGTGGATTAGTGAACGGGCAAAACAATCTAAGATATTGCATGGAAAGAAGACTAGGACAGTTTTGAATGGATTAGATACAAATATATTCAATAGTTTATACTCAGAACCACAGATAATAAAAAAATTGAAAGAGGATGGTAAAAAAGTTCTCTTGCATGTGACACCGTATTTTGAGGATGGTAACAAAGGAGGAAAATGGGTTCTCGATTTAGCTGAAAAATTAAAGAAAGAGAAAGTGCAGTTGATTGTTATTGGGAAGACAGAAAAAGAATACAAGATAAATAATATTTCGTTTTTAGGAGAGATTAAAGATCCTAAGATACTTGCATCTTTTTATGCAAAGTCTGATATTACATTATTAACAAGTAAGCGAGAAACATTTTCAATGATTTGCGCCGAAAGCTTATGCTGTGGAACACCAGTTATTGGTTTTAGGGCAGGTGCACCAGAAAGAATTGCATTAAAAGAATATAGTGATTTTGTTCAATATGGTGATTTAAATAGTTTGAAGGAAAAAGTTATGGAATATTTGAAGAAACCAGATCAGTGTTTACAAATTTCAGAAGAGGCAATGAAAGTTTATAGCAAAAAGAGAATGGGAGAAAATTATATAAAAATATATAAACAAATGTTGGAGAGTGAAAATGAATAAAATAGATTTTATTTTAACATGGGTGGATGGAAATGATGATAAATGGAGGGAAGAAAGAAATAGATATGATTTAAATGGTGAGCTGGGAAATAAATCAGTACATTATCGAGATTGGGGAACATTAAAGTATTGGTTTCGAGGGGTTGAGAAGTTTGCACCATGGGTTCATAAGATACATTTTGTTACATGTGGACAAGTTCCAGAATGGCTAAATGTAGATCATCCTAAGATTAATTTGGTCAATCATGAAGACTATATGCCGCCTAAATATCTTCCAACTTTTAGTGCCAATCCTATCGAATTAAATTTTCATCGTATAAAGGATCTTTCTGAACAATTTGTGTATTTTAATGACGATACCTTTTTGACGGCACCAACATTGGAAGAAGATTTTTTTACCAATGGTCTGCCATGCGATAGCATGGGTTTTTCAGCATTAATACCTAGTGTTAAGGGCGAGGTGATTTCACATATTTTATTTAATGATTTGATGTTAATTAATGCGAATTTTAGTAAAAGAGACTGTGCAAAGCACAGTTTGAAAAAATGGTTTAATTTAAAATATGGAAAAGATGTAATAAAAAATTTGTATTATTTTCCGATTGGAAAATTTTCTGGATTCGTTAATCCACATCTTCCAAATGCCCTTTTAAAATCTACATATGAAGAAGTATGGAAAGTTGAAGGAGAGTATTTAGATAAAATTTCTTCTAATAAGTTTAGAACGATAGAAGATGTTAATCAGTATCTTATGAGATATTGGCAACTTGTAAAAGGAGATTTTATACCTAGAACAAATAAAATAGGTGTATGTTATACGATTGGATCAGACAATTTGAAAATAGAGCAAGCATTAAAAAATGGAAATTATAAAATGATTTGCATAAATGACAATTCTCAGATGGAAGATATTGAAAAAGAAGAAAAATGGATTCGGTCAATTTTCGAGAGTACATTTAACGAGAAGAGCTCTTACGAAGTATAAAATTGAAAAAGAAGTAGGAAAGAGATATGAAGAAAATCAGTATAATCGTTCCGGTATATAATGCGGAAGAATGGATAGAAGAAACTTTGAATAGTTTAATTTATCAGACTTATGATAATTTAGAAATAATTTGCGTGGACGATGGATCGAAGGATAGAAGTTGTGAAATTATACGACGTAAACAGAAAGAATCGAGGAAATTGAAGCTGATTGAGCAGGAAAATGCAGGGGTTTGCGTAGCTAGAAATACGGGACTTGATGCAGCTACAGGAGAATATATCGCTTTTTTAGACTCAGATGATTATATTGAATTAGATGCTTATAAAAATATGATATGTTTACTTGAAAAAGAAAAAAGTGACATTGTATTTTGTGAATTTGTTAGATTCTGGCCAAATGGAAAAAAGCAATATACGGTAGAAAAAAGTTTTTTAAGATTAGTAGAAAACCCTCAGGATATTAGATATTTTTTGTATTCAACGGAAAGTAAAGTAGAGGGAGAAACTCTTTATACAGTTGATATTCATGGTAGTGTATGCAGAAGTGTTTTTAGAAAAAATATTTTGGTAAATAATGAAATCAAATTTCATGAAAATTTAAAATTTGCGGAAGATCAAATTTTTTTACTTGAGTATATGAAATATGTAAAAAAAGTAAGTTATATATCTGAGTCATATATGTGGTATAGAGGTGCAACAAAACCATGGAAATATCATGATTTATATGATAATAATATGGCATTATTAAAATTTCAGATGAAAATTTTAGAAGAGAATACATTTTATTCTGAGAAAGAAAAAAGACAAATTCTAGGATATTTGAAATGTAGTACATATTTTATGATTATTAACGAAGAATTTATGTTTAAGAAGAATGTAGCAGATGTAATGAAAAATTATTATCAAAATAAAGACTTTACTGATTTATTAACATTACATAGTTTTATTCAAAAGTATAAGATGAAAAAGGATCCTAAAAGAATTATTTTATTTGTCTTGTTGAAATTACATTTATGGCAAGTAGTTGCAAAATTCTATCCAGTAAAAAAATTTTAGAAAAGGAGGATTAGTATGAGGTTTTTATGCATTATTCCACATTATCATGCGAAAAATTCAGCTAATAATATATGTATGATGAGTATTGTTGAAAAAATTTGGGGGGGGGCATTCTGTAGATATCCTTTGTACAGACAATGAAAGAGAGGATACAAAAAAAGTACTGAAAATGGAGTCCATATTATTAGTGTTTGCAATGAATACAATAAAGCAGTATTGAAGTATGGGAAAAGATATAAAGCGGGAAAATGGCTAGAACTTCCCAGAAATATTCGTTTGATGGTAAAAACTAAATGCTATATTTGTACTTTAGGAAAAGAAAAAACAGATTATTATGCTGTAGAGGCTTTAAGTAGAAGAAGAATTTGTAGGTTGTTAGATGGTGCATATGATATTATTATAAGTCATTCGCACCCATTTGCAGCTCATGCTATTGCAAAAGATTTAATGAAATGCAAAATTGCAAAGAAATGGTATGCAATTTGTTGGGATCCTTTCGTATATAATAAAACAGATTCAATTAAGGCAATCCCAAAAAGAAAAAAGAATGCACAAAAAATATTGAATTATGCGAATGGAGTTTTTATGCTTGATGGTATAATGCAAGAGAATGTACAGAACTCTTATTTCCCATTGTATCAAAAAAAGACAAAATGATAATGTTACCATTATTGAAAAATAATTGTGTGTTGCACAATGAAGTTTCAAAAAGGGTAATTTTGACATTTGCTGGAGCATTTTATCCATCTATCCGTAGACCAGATGAAATGCTCCAGATACTAGCTTTATTACCTAAAAATTATATAGTGCAATTACTGGGGAATGGCTGCAGAGGAGTAATTCAAGAAAAAAGTGTATTGTTTAAAGAATGTAAACTAATCGATAGAGGGATGGTAAATCATAAGGAATGTTTAGAAACCATTAGAAACTCAAATATTCTCATTAATGTAGGAAATAAAGTGACAAATCAATTGCCAAGTAAAGTTTTTGAATACATAAGTTTTTGAAAACCCATTATTAACATTTATTATAATGAAAATGATTTGGGATTAAAATACTTTAAAAAATATCCACTTTGTTTTAATATTAGTGCAAATAATTACGATGATAAAGATATAAAAGCACTTGTAAGATTTTGTGAAGAAAATAAAAACAAATCTTTGACTTATGATCAGGCAACAGTCAATTTGAAAGAGTGTCGCGCAGAGAATGTTTTGAATGATATTACTTCAATTCTTTATGAGGAAACGTAACCTTCTATATTTATCGTAGAAGAGGGAGGGAATAATGGAGTATATTATCAATGCAGATGATTTCGGAAGAACAGATACTGTTAATATCGCTATTGTTGAAGGATTTAAAAATGGATGTTTAAATAGTACTACAATTATGGTAAATATGCCTTATTTTGAAGAGGCGGTTCATTTGGCGGATATGTATAATTTTAAAAATAAAGTTGGCTTACATATTAATTTAACAAGTGGAAATCCATTAACTGAAGAGATAAAAAAGTGTAATAGTTTTTGCACAGAAGAAGGCATTTTTAATGGTAAAATTTTTAAGAATAGAAGATTGCAATTTTTTTTATTTCCTAAAGAACGGAAAGCTATAAAAAAAGAAATTGATGCTCAAATAGAAAAGTACTTGAAGAATGGTTTTCAACAGAAACATGCGGATAGTCATGGGCACATTCATACTTTCCCATCTTTAGTAAATTTAGTGATCAGAGAGTTAAAGAAGTATGGGTTTAATAGTCTTCGTATTTCTCTTAATATTAATGTCACATGTATAAAAAAAATATATAAAGCATTTCTAAATAGAAAGATAAATGCGTTTAATCAGAAATGCAATAAGCAATACGATTACTTTGGTGCTTTCAAAGAGATACATGCGGCTCCGTTAAAAAAAGGCTCATATAGAATAGAGATCATGTTGCATCCTAATATATGGGCTGGTGATATGCAAATAGGGCAAGGCCTACATTATCAAGATATTATTAAATGGAAAGAGAGTGATTTGTATGGAAAATAAAATAGATTTTGTCATAACATGGGTTGATGGAGAAGACCCAAAATGGTTGGAGGAAAGAAATAAATTTGTTCCTGAAAATTTGAGAAAACAACCAGATATTGCTGGAGATAAGAGATATTCGGATAATGGACTATTGAAATATTTGTTTAGAGGAATAGAGAAGTTTGCTCCATGGGTTAGAAAAATACATTTTGTTACATATGGTCATTTGCCAGAGTGGTTAGATGTTACACATCCAAAGATAAATATTGTTAAACATGAGGATTTTTTGCCAGAGGAATATCGACCAACATTCAGTTCAGTGCCATTAAATCTAAATCTATTTCGTATTAAGGATTTGGAAGAGCAGTTTGTCTACTTTAATGATGATATGTTTTTGGTTTCACAATGTAATCCAGATGACTTTTTTAAAAATGGTTTGCCACGAGATATGGGGGTTCAAGATGTGATTCCGGCATCGGCAATGGAGGCATATTGGTACATGGTATATAATGACATTATTATGTTAAATAAAAATGTGAATAAAAGAGAAGTATTAAAAAAAAGTCCTTTAAAATGGGTAAATCCAATATATGGTAAGAATATGTTTAAGAATATATTATTATGGCCTTTTCCGCTATTTACTGGATTTTATGAAACGCATTTGCCGGCATCCTACTTGAAAAGTATGTATAAAAAAGTATGGGAAAATAATTTCAAATTGTTAGATGAGGTATCTAGACATAAGACAAGATGCAGTAAAGATATAAGTGAAAATTTTATTAGATATGTCCAGTTAGCAGAAGGAAAATTTGAACCGCTAAATAAATTGAAAACAGGAAGATATTGTTCAATGAAGTCCAAAAATCTTCCGGATTATATAAGAGAAAGTAAGTATAAATATATTTGTATCAATGATGAAGTGGAGGGAGAGATTTTTGAAAGAGTGAGAGAGGCTTTTGAACAAATATTTCCCCAAAGAAGTAGTTTTGAGAAAGAATAGGTAAATGATGATGAAAGCGTTTCTACGTTGGATTTATATTAGATTATATAAGAGTAAACGAGAAATCCAAACATTGGAATTTATACAGTATCAAAAAAAGGGGCAAGTGAATATTTCGGAAAATGGAAATATATTGGAAAAGTGTACTTTTGAGGGTAAAAATGTTGTTGGGGAGTGTAATGTTCTTTCTAATGTTTCGTTGGGAATAGGGTCTTATATTGGAAGAAATTGTTGGATAAAAAGAACGAAAATAGGAAAATATAGCAGTATTGCCAATAATGTGTCGACTGCATTAGGAAGCCACCCTCTTAGTAAGTTTGTCTCTACACATCCAGCATTTTTTTCTTTATCACAGGAGAAGAAATTTGGTTATGTGCATACTCAGAAATTTGATGAATATAAATGGTTGGATGAAAATAATAAAATACAAATTAATATAGGAAATGATGTTTGGATAGCAAATAATTCAGTTATCTTAGAAGGAGTTTCCGTTAAAGATGGAAGTGTTGTTTGTGCTGGTGCTGTAGTTACGAAAGATGTGCCCCCTTATGCCATAGTAGGGGGGTGCCAGCAAAAGTTATACGTTATCGGTTTGATGAGGAGCAGATACAATATCTTCTTCAACTAAAGTGGTGGGATAAGTCGGAAGAATGGATTAAAAATTATGCACAGTATTTTGACGATATTGATATTTTAAAAGAAAAATTTCCATTATGAAATTAGTACGGTGTAGATAAAAATGATTTAAATTTGGTAGGAGGGAGAAATGAATCATTATGTTGACGGGCAATCAATGCTTTCTATTCAGAAAACCAATGCCTTAAAAGGAATTTTAGCAATTTGTGTTTTGATATCACATCTTTATAGTATATTTCATTTTGAAAACAAAATATTGAATTGGGTAGTTGGCAGTTTAATGGGATATTTGTCGGTTTCATTGTTTTTCTTTTTATCAGGTTATGGATTGGAAAGTTCGTATGAAAAGAAAAAAGATATCTATATAGAAAAATTTATGAAAAGAAAAATCATTCCATTTTATACAATATATATAATTCTTGTGGGAATATACGTGGGAATGCGTTTTATTATAGGAGAAAATATATCAGTTAGTGATATAATGAAATCATTGATTTATGGGGGGACAGAGGTTAAGTTTGGTTGGTTTTTACAAACAATATTAGTTTT
>UMGN01007008.1_pt1 | contig 12728 bp, 16 predicted proteins | sample 1965281 | NCBI WGS metagenome assembly UMGN01 (sample SAMEA4836073, study PRJEB28245) | human gut metagenome | biome: gut microbiome; material: fecal sample | place: Denmark | collected 2008 | reverse complement strand
AAGCCGGTGCCTGACTTGCCGGCGCATTGTTATACTGGAAAGAACCTCTGTTCGCTTCGCTCTCCGCTCTGCTCTCAGCAAATTCCTGCTCTTCCACGATCACTTCGGTTGTATAAACGCGCACACCGTCTTTGTTCGTATAGCTTCCGGTCTGGATACGTCCGGAAACTGACACGCGCATTCCCTGACGGAAATACTTCTCTGCAAACTCGGCAGAACGACCGAATACAACACACGGAATAAAATCTGCGGTCGGTTCGTTGTCCCGTTTGAATCTGCGGTCTACGGCTACCGTATATCTCGCAACTGCTGTTGCGCTGTCTCCCTGGGAATATCTAACCTCCGGGTCTCTTGTAAGTCGACCCACCAAAACTACTTTATTCATATATACCTCTTTCTCTTATGCTTCCTGTTTCACGCATAAATATCTGAGAACATTATCCATGATACGGATACGCTGTTCCACTTCACCCGGAACAGTAGCCTCAGCCTCGAAGTGGATGAAATAGTAGTATCCTTCTTTCATCTTCTGAATTTCGTAAGCGAATCTTCTCTTACCCCATTCATCAACGTCAGTTACGTTGCCACCGAAACGTGTCACTAAATTTTTCACTTTTTCGATCACTTCAGCTCTGGCGTCGTCTTCGATTTTTGCGCTGACAACAACAGCTAATTCATACTTGTTCATGTCTTTCGCACCTCCTTTTGGTCTCTGGCCCCCGACTCCTTCGGGAGCAAGGAATGTAAACATCCGTCGTCTCATCTCAATTCAACAGGTATGCCACGAGTACATATCATAACATAAACAATTCACGGTTTCAAGCTTTTTTTCTAATTTCTCTTGTGTTTTTTTCCACCAGTTTCCGCGGCACCATAACCTGATGTCCGCATCCTGTACATTTCAGACGAAAGTCTGCCCCCACGCGGAGGATCTCCCACTCGTATGTCCCACACGGATGCGGCTTTTTCATCCGGATAATATCTCCGACCGCAAAACGATCCGCCATCCTCTCACCTCCATTCCATCTGAAGCTTCCCGTCTCTTCCAGACCGCTTATTCTTCCGATACCAGCACGCCCTGAACGATAAAACGCTCATCGTCACGCACATTGGTACACGTTGATAACGTCACGATACTGGAGCCCGCGCCGACACTCGCATCCGTCTGGTATGCCGAACTGTTTTTACATGCTTCCAGATATGCCAGATATGTTTCATCCGATTCAAACTCCAGCGTATAGTTTTCCGCCTGATCACTCACGACACCCGCCACAAAGACCTGATACGTTCTCGTCTTCCCATCCGGTGTATAAATATAGAAATAAGGATGTTCTTTGTAAAATGCTTCGTCGCCATATGCATTCAGCTGTGAAAACATCTCGCCGCCCACTTTCAGATTGTGCCCGTAGATGATCGTATTTCTGTCTGAAAATGAAGATGCATTCCGGTAATCCATGAAAATCGCACCCAGTTTATTATCCGACGCAGAAAATGTCTTCGTCAGATAGAGATCATTATCCATCCCTTTTACAACCGGATAGCTGATCACTGCCGGTTCGTCAAATCGGATCCAGGCGACTGTATCGGAATTTTCTTCCTGCAGCGCCTCAAAATCCACCTGAAATTTTTCTTCGCCCTCCGCAGTTTTCTCTGTCGTGATCACCAGCTTTTTCACCTCATCGTACTCCTGTCCGCCGAAATAATACGGGACAAGAAGCATAGCGAGCTGATAGAGTGAAAACACAAATACACAGACCGCCACGATCAATATGGTGATCGAGATCACATCCGTTTTCTGTTGATTTCTGCGCTTTCTTTTTCGCTTCACAGTATTTTTTTGCTTCGCAGTATTTCTTCGTTTCTTTTTATCTTCCATATTAAAATCCTAAATTCTCGTCTACGAGAATGATCTTTGTCCGTTTCGGCACTTTTGAAAATCTCGTGATCAAAATCTGACAACAGATACACTGTGGTGATTTACAATTAAAACAGCTTCCGTTTTTCACACACGGAGTGTCCACTCCGAAGCGTTGTGCATTGATCGGCGCCGCTTCATTTCTTGCGCGGCTCATCGCATCCGCCTCTGTCTTCACGACTTTGTTCATCCCTACGATCAACAGTACGTTCTTCGGTCCATAAGCAAACGCCGCCACACGGTTTGCATTTCCATCCACATTTACAAGGACTCCGTCCTCCGAAAGCGCGTTGGTGCTGCCGATAAAGAAATCGCAGTTCAATGCCTGATGCGCAATCTTTTCTTTTTCTTCTCTTGTCTCTACCTGCTCTCTGTCATACACATCGTAATTTCCTTTATGAAGCGCATCAGTCAGTCCGATCTCCTGCGCCGACATCGTTCCGCCCCAGCTGATGCTGCTCCCCTCCGGAATCAGTTCCAACGCTTTCGCCAACGCCGCTTCCTTTGTCTTCACATAATACGCTTCCATATTCCGGGACTCCAACGCTTTGACTACACGATTTCCGAGTACCTCGTTTCTCATCTCTCTGACATTCATATCAGACAACGCTCCTTTCTTTTCCGCTTTCCAACAGCGAGTTTACTTCCTATTATACCTTTCTTTTATTTTTCCGTAAAGTGGATTCCCCGATCCAAAGCATTCTCTGCCGCATCCATTTCTGCCAGTATCACCTTCTGCCGTTCCTCAAATATAAGCCCTTTATTATATCGATAATAAGAATCCGATCCGTTTTCCTTGATAAACCACATACTATATGAATTTGCATTTAATTCCGTGATAAAAAATACCATCTCCTGACTCTCTCCAAACGCATCTTCAAGAAAATCAAACACATTTTGCAGGATTTCTTTCACTTCTTCTGTTTTCGTCTCCAACGCTCCGGCTTCTTCTCCAAATCGTTCTTTCGTATATTCATACGCATCCATGTCAATTAAAAAGTTACCTTTCGTGTGTTTTACCACATTTTCCATAAATGCTGTGACGCGCTTCCACATACGGTATTCTGCACGGTTCAGCATTTCCGCTCTCTCAAGAGCTTCCCGATCCGAAACTATTTTTTGCAGGATTTCCTCCGCTGTTACATGATCTCGTTCCTCCCGGTATGTCAGCATATACTCATACAGCTTCGACACAAACGCATCCGTCTCATAACATTCCCTGAATAATTCGCTCAATTTTCCATTCAGAAGACTTACGATACTCAAATGTTCATCCAGAGCTGCGCTACGGATTTTCTGCAGCGTAGTCGGGCTCCATTTTCCGTTCAGGATGTCTTCCACTCCGTAGTCCGTCCGATATTTATAGTACAGTTCCAGATACCCGGCAAAATCTTTTGCGATCATCGGATGCTGGATATACTGAAAGACCACTTCCCTGTCCATCTTCGTTCCGATCGCTTCGTACGCCTGGATCAACTGGGATAAATCTTCCCATCCTCGTGCCGTCGCAAACCGTTTTCCGTCCACTGTCGTCTCCACCCGGTAGAAATTCTGCTTCCTCAATTCCAGATAAGAGATCACAGCCGGGTGGATTCCCTGCTGATAGGCATATTCTTTCCACACCTCAAAATCCGCTTCCACGTCGATCTTCTTCAGACGATCCAATGTTACCACATCAAATTCCCGGACAGATTTATTATATTCCGGCGGATTCCCCGCCGCCACGATGATCCATCCCTCCGGCACTTTCTGGTTGCCAAAGGTCTTTCCCTGAAGAAACTGCAGCATTGTCGGCGCCAACGTCTCCGACACGCAGTTGATCTCATCGATAAACAAAATCCCCTCTTTGATCCCGGTCTGCTCGATCTTCTCATAGACCGAGGCAATGATCTCGCTCATCGTATATTCAGTCACGGAATATGTCTGTCCACCGTAAACTTTTTCCTTAATAAAAGGAAGCCCCACCGCGCTTTGTCTCGTGTGGTGCGTGATCGTATATGCCACAAGCCCGATCTTACATTCTCTGGCGATCTGCTCCATGATCTGTGTCTTTCCGACTCCCGGGGGGCCCATCAGAAGCACCGGACGCTGACGCACTGCCGGGATCTTGTACTCGCCGAATTCGTCTTTCGCCAGATAAGCTTCGATGGAATTTTTGATTTCCTGTTTCGCACGCTTTATATTCATTGCTCCCGCATTCTCCTTTTCTTCTTTTTCTCTCTCAGACTTTCTTTTGTTTATTTCATTTCCTCCGATTATTCCAATGTTTCATCCAGCATGATTTTCATTGCCCACGGCGGTACCTGCCGCTCTTCTGCTTCCTCCTCAGCAAATACAAACGCAGTCTGATACCCCGGCATCTTTTCCGGATAAATGCCATAACCGTCCGTAAAATAAAGCAGCCCGCGCAGATGTTCAAATTCCCCGTCCCGGATCAGTTGATCCACATAGGAAAATGCCGGACGGAAATCCGTTCCGCCCTCCCCGTAAAGAGTCAGATTTTCCATATACGTCTCCAAATCCTCTGCACAGGTGATCTTTACATCCGACTGCACTTCTTCGTCACACTGGATGATATGCACATTGACTTTTTTAAAAAAACTTTCGCTTCTTCCGAGCACATCATAAGTCACTTCCAGAAACTTTTTCACCAACTCCCCGGAACAGGACATCGACGTATCGATCACAACCGCAAATTCCTCAATCTTTTTGACTTCCTTTGTCTCCTGCGGTTCGATCAGCGGCATATTGCCGTAAAGCGACAATCCATAGCTGTAAAATGTATAGTCAAATGTATCCGCATCGACTCCCAGTTCCTCTCTGTAAACCGAAAACTTTCTTAAGAACTCCCTGTAATCATATCGTTCCCGATTCTCCACTCGGACCTGCCCTAACAGATCCCCGCTTTTCTCCGACGCTTCCTTGGAAAACGTCTCCAGATCGGTTTCCATTTCTTCGTTGATCTCCTGCCACTTCCGGTTCAGATCCGGATTCGGCGGTTTCTCATCCGGACTTTTATTTTCCCAATACCGATGATCGTCCACATAAAATTCCTGCCGTAATTTCTGCCACTTTTCCTCTGTCAGATCCCATTTTCGAAGCAGGCGAAAAATACGCTCGGCATTTAAGACTTTCCCATCCGCTTCCCGCTCCAACCGTCCATAGGTGTCTCTGCGAAGCAGATTTTTCGAATACCGCACCGACCGATGGTAATTTCCGTCGATCAAACGCTCGACTGCAATATCACAACTTAAATCCCACAGAAAAAACACCGCTTCCCGCTCTGTTTCCCCGAACGAAATCTGTTTGACCATATGGCGGAACAGACAATGGTACACCATATGCAGATACCCGCGGTTCACAAGAATCCGGTTTTCCCGGTACCGACCGCCCAGCTCCCTCGGATGAAAATAGATTGCCCCGCCGTCTGTACCAAATGGATGCACTTCCGAATCCATCTGATATACAAAACTGCTCAAAGCGACATCCAAAAAACGCATGCCAAGATATAGTTCATCCCGGGATGCCGCCAGAATCTGCTCGCCGATCCGCCGAAGCCTTTCTATATTCTCCTGTCCGTTTTCGTATTCCATCCCATGTTCCAACTTCTCACTCCAAATCATATTCTTCTCTATAATTCAAATTTCCTTTTTTTTGCTCCCGTTTTTTTGGGAAACAATCGTTGCCGTTCATTCATCAAAAATCCGGCGGCTTCTGCTTTCCCGAGATCTGCCGCCGAAACTGCCGCCGCTTCCAGAACATCTTCTTTCCAAAGTCCGTAGACGCTGATCTGTCCAAGCCGGTCGATCCGGTCTGTTTTTATCAGATGTTCCACGATCTGTCCTAACTGTCCGGAAAGATACGTTTCATAATTCTTCCGCGCCCGCTTGCTCAGTCCGTGCGGATATTCCATCCGCCAAAACACCAGATCTTCCAACACGTCCCGAGGCTCCTGTGCTTCCGCAAGCACGAACAGTTCGTCATATTTCCGGTAATCCAATTCCCTGCTGTAAAAACACTGCCGATAATTATTCCCCGTACCGTGGTGCTGTGTAAATAAAATCCGTGCCGGCGTATTTTCCACCGCCTCCTCGTAATGCTCCGGAAAAACCAGTTTTACAACTTCCGTTTCCCGATCTGCACTCCGCTGATTTACGGTTTGCGGATCCGTACTCTGCAAATTTACATCCTGCTGATCCACAATTTTCACATATTTTCTGTAAAAAGTCACGTCAATCCGCTGCCACAATTCTCCCAGTATTTCTTTCACACAAGATTTTTCGCCGTCCATCAGAAATACATTCAATTCCCGAAGTTTTCCGCAGCCGGTAAACGCGCCGCTGCCGATCCGGTAAAGCCGGTCAGAAAACGTAAGTTTCTTAAGCTTCCTGCATCCGTAAAAAATATAGTTCCCGATCTCCTGCACCGTTTCCGGAAACACCACCTCGGCGATCTTCTCTCCTGCCAGAAGCTGTTCCCTGTCTTCTTCCAAAAATCCGTCTTCCGTCCGGTATTCCAGCACATCTTGATCTTCCGATGATTTCTTGTCCGAAAATGTATATGCCGCCACGGCACGCACTGTGATCTCCCCGATCTTCTCCGGAACAACAACCGTTTCTCCCGTACCGAAACACCGTACAATTTCCGCATATCCATCCCGTATCCGATATTGTATCCTCATTCAAATCCCCTTGCTGTTTTTAAAAATCCTTCCTCATTTTAGCCTTTACTAACCGCGCTGTCAATATCGGCTCTGCTCTGGGTAAAAAGAGGGATCTCCCATATTACATTAGAAGAAATTGGCAAAAACAGCGCCGCGTCACTGACTCTTCGGAAGAAAAATACTGAACACACTTCCCTGTCCTTTCAGGGAAGTATCTCCCCCTTGGGTCTCGGCGGCTCCCTCCGTAATTTCCGCTCTCCAGGCTTCCGTTCTCCAGACTTCTGCTTTCACATATCCGTTTTCCTGATTCAGGATCTTTCTCGTCAGATAAAGTCCCAGACCGACACCCTCTTTCACAAGTGTCGCATTATTTCCGCGATAAAACCGTTGATAAACCTTGCCGTATTCCGCCCGCGTAAGCGGTACTCCGTAATTTTTCACATCAATCCGGGCACCATCTCCAAAATCGGCTGTTCGGTCGGACGCATCTGCATCACATCTTCCTCCAGCCGGATCGCCTTTGTAAATCCGTCTCCGAACCACCCCAGTTTCTCAACCTGGCTGTCAATGATCCGGCAGATCTTCTCCCGTTCTCCCGGGGCAAATGTGTCTCTTTCCAGAAACCCGCAGTACATCTGGAGTTTGTGAGCGGCGTATTGATCTGATGTACAAGATCCGCGATCAGACCGCTCATTTCCCGGCGCATTTTCTCTTCCCTTTCCTTTGCCCCGTTGATGATCTCATACAGCTTCCAGATCTGGTTTTGAAATTTCCCCAAAGAAGATTCTTCTTCCATTCCAAAGAACTGCTTTTTTTGCCCGTCGATCAAGTGCTGGATACATGCGTTGATGCCGTTCATCGTCCGGTTGATCGTTCTTCGGACCGCCCAATATCCGCAGCCGAATATGCACAGATTCCAGATCCCGTAGCCGGTACAGGCACTTATCCACACAAGAGGCGGTTTTTCGATCAGTTTTCCACATAGTAACACAAAAATCAGCAGGGATATCAACCATATCCCTGCCGTGATACATACAATCTTCCTGATTTTCCCCTGACTATCGTACATGTTCATCACTCCACTTATATCCGATCCCGAATACATTTTTTATCCACAAAATTCCCATCCACAGGTTCTTCCACACGTTCTCCGTCGCGAAGTACGATCAGATTCAGCGTCATTTTCTGTCCCGGCTTCATCTCCATTCCAAGATGTTCCGCCATCGTGTCGGACAACAGGATCTCTTCCGGAACTTTCGGATATTCCCCGGAGATCAGGTCCACATACTGATGTCCGTAAAAAGAATCACTGACGCCGAGCAGACGAACCGTCAGTCCTGCGAATTCTTTATTGTGCGGAGTCCCCTCGGTACAGAGTCTCGCCAGATCCGCCCACTCTACTTCCGGCTATTCCAGCACTTTCTCATATACTTCCACTCCGCCCATGATCGCAGCGCCGTTGCATCCCGGTCCCGGATTCATCTGTTTTTCTTTGATCGTTGCCAGAACAGTTCCGATCCCCATCCCGCACAAAACGGTGATCAGGATCGCTGTCAGCGCGATCGCTACTCTCTGCTGCTGTCCTCCCGATAACTGTCCCGGAAATGCTTTTCTTTTATTTTCAATCCCAAGCATTTTCATAATTCTGGAAATATATGCTTTGTCAACCTGACTGCCGTCCAGTTTCACCGGCATCACGATATTTTTGTAGACATTCAGCACGGACACCAGATTATAATTCTGAAAAATGAATCCGATCTTTCTTCTTCGGAACACCGTCAGTTCATCCTGCGTCATCTTGAAAATGTCCTGCCCGTCGATGATCACCCGTCCCTCATCCGGCGTGTCCAGTCCGCCGACAAGATTTAAGATCGTACTTTTTCCGGATCCGCTCGTTCCGACAATCGCGACAAATTCGCCGCTCGCCACCGAAAAACTGCTGTGATCCACTGCTTTCACAAGACTTTCGCCTTTTCCGTAATATTTTACCAGATTTTCTGCTTTTAAAATTTCCATGATCGTTCCTCCTTGTTCGCTGTCTTACCTGATCTGTTCCGTCTGATGTCAGTATACAAGGAAGTTCTTACAATCCTCTTACAACTTACAACAATTTTATTTTTTGTGATTTTATTCATAGTTTATTTTCTATAAAGATATATGTTTTCATGTATTTTACACTATATATTTTTCCGGTTATCCTAAATATAAGATCATAAATATGATATTTTACGGAGGTTTCCATGAAATTTGCAATCCTGCTGTTTAATCAAAATCTTATTATGTTATTTTATCTCCTAATCGGATATTTTCTCATGCGAAGAAAACTGGTTGGTTTGCAAGGAAGTTCAGACATTGCCCGGCTTTTGCTTTATATCGTCATGCCGACGGCAATTCTCAATTCCTATCAGACTACTTTTACTATGGAGAAATTAAAAGCGCTCGGAATCTCTTTTTCTGCCGCCGCACTGGCGCTTTTCCTTTCTATCCTTTTAAGCTGTTTGTTTTTTTCAGCCGATCAGGCAACAGAACGGTTCGGCGCTGCCTTTTCCAATGCCGGATTTATCGGGATCCCGCTTGTGCAGATGACTTTTGGAAATGAAGCCGTCTTTTATGTTTCTTCTTTTGTTGCTCTGCTCAATATTTTGCAGTGGACATACGGAGTAATGCTTCTGACAGGCGACCGAAAATATCTCTCTTTCCAAAAGATCCGTACAAACCCGATCGTTCTGAGTTTCCTCGGTGGACTGCTCCTTTTTATCCTGCCGTTCTCCCTCCCGGAAATCATCAGCGGTCCAATCCGTACGCTTGCTTCCATGAACGGACCGTTGGCAATGATCGTCCTCGGGACTTACCTTGCGCAGATTCCATTGAGATCACTCTGGAGAGACCGCACCGCATATAAATGTACTTTTGTAAGATTGATTGTGATCCCACTGTTCACCATGCTGCTTTTCCTGCTGCTTCCTGCAGATTTGCATACATTAAAACTGACGATTCTGATCGCCGCCTCCGCTCCGGTCGGATCCAACGTCGCTATTTTCGCACAGCTCTATGACCAAGATTATGTAGGTGCCGTCCGTGAAGTTTGTCTGAGCACTCTGCTCTGCATTGTCACACTTCCTCTATTGATCGGAATCGCCGATTGTATTTTATAAAATAGTCTGTGATAATATTTTTACAAAGAATAAACGCTTCGGTTTGATATAAATCCGGATCCCATTCCATGATCAGGTAACGCTCCATCGGAAGATCATGAACTGCTTTCAATACCGCAGTATCTTCCGCAAACCGATACCAGGTATATTCCGGAACAAATGCACAGCCCAGATTTAATTTTAAAAACTGACGCATCATCGCCGGCGAATCTACATAAGTCGTAATTTCCGGCTCCCAGACAATTTCGCCGGTAAATGTCCGTATGATCTGCGCAAGATCACTTTGAACACCCAGACTAATGAACGGCTCCCCCTTTAAGTCCTCCGCAAGAAGCGTTTCTTTCTCCGTAAGTGGATGGGACTTTGGAAGCAACAGACGGATCGGTTCTTTCATCAGAATCTGCTTTGTTTCGTCTCCTCTTTTCGCTTTGATCTTTTGCGAAAATTTTGCTGTCGAATACAACCGCAGCATCGGGAGCCCCTCCTCTGCATCCTTCGGATCTTTCACGATACGCAGATGGATATGAGGATCTGCTTTCTGAATTTGTTTTACGATTTCCGGAAGCAAAAGCGAAGCTGAGGATACGCACAATATCACTTGTTTTTCTTTTTTCTCCGTGTGCTCTGCAAGTTCCAGTTTCGCATTGTTCAAAGCTGAAAAAATCTGGTCTGTATATTTTAAGAAAATGACGCCGTTTTCATTCAGCACAAGCCTTTTTCCGATGCGGTCAAATAAGGAAATCCCAAGTTCATTTTCCAGACGTTTCAACATCTGACTCAACGACGGCTGTGCAATATGCAGTTTTTCTGCTGTCCGGGATAAATGACCACTGTGTGCAATTTCCCGGAAATACCATAATTGTAACAATTCCATATAAAAACCTCACATTCTAAATGTAAATTCTGTATGTTAAAAAATTAATTTATAAAACAATGAAAAGGAGACTTACGCAATGGACATCGAAAAAATCTTCAAAGCCAACATGAAACGGGAGCAATCAGAAAAAATCGCCAAGTACAATGTACTGAACACATTTGCACAAAAAGGAAAGATTCTGTTCACCGGTTCTTCCCTAATGGAACAATTTCCGATCAACGAACTGCTCATGACTGCGGGTATGAAACAGATCGTTTATAACCGTGGTGTCGGTGGATTTACAACTGATGATATGCTGAAATACATGGACACTCAGATTTTCGATGTTGAACCATCTAAGATTTTCATCAATATCGGAACAAATGACATCAGCAACCCTAGCGTTTCTTTTGAAACTGCCCTGACGCACATGCTTTGTAATTACACGGAAATCTTAACCCAGATCCAGACGAGACTGCCGAAAACCGATGTTTATCTAATGGCATACTATCCGGTCAATGAAACGGATAAAGTTCCGGACGGCGAATGGGGAAAAACGCTTTTCGTCAACAGAAACAACCATAATATTCCGATTGCCAACACCGAGATCCAAAAACTTGCAAAAACTTTCGGCTTCCATTACATCAACGTCAATGCCGGCTTAACGGACGAACGAGGTATGCTGAAAAAAGAATATACCGTAGAGGGTGTTCATATGTATGCCAATGCTTATCAGATCATCTTGAAAAATATGAAACCATACCTGTAAAACACATATTCTTCCGGATAAGTACATCATATATCAGCATGACCGCCATGTGAAATCCATCATTTTCATAAAAAGCTTCCACCAGGTAGAATTTATTTCTACAAGGTGGAAGTTTGTTTTATCCCTCGATCAGCCTCTCAATTCCTCTATCATCTTATACACAATTTCTTCCGATTCTCCGGTCACTTTTATGATCTCCTCAATCGGCATATTCATCTCCAAAAGATTGGAAACCACTGTTTTGACTACTTCCATTCGCCCTTCTTTCAGTCCCTCTTTTAAGCCCTCTTTCAACCCTTCGGTTCGCCCCTCTTTTCTCGCCTTTCCTCTCTCAGCTTCAAACTCTTCTTCCATTAATTCGCGCATCCTTTTATCCTCCCTGTTAAATTGTTGTGTATTTGCCCGCACAATCACATCCATCATCGATTGATACAGTACATTCTTCCCATATTTTTGATATTCATCAATCAGTTTTTCTGCCATTTGGCTCTCATGCAAATCATTGGTCAGACTCCGCAGCCATAGATTTTCAGATGGATCTAATTGGCTTGTCACCAAAATCTGGATCGGAATCTGATCGCCATCGGTTTTGTTCCCAGTTGATGTTCCGCTTCAAATGAAAAATACTTCGCCTCATCTCCCAATTCAATCTGTATTCCTGCAAAGAAAGCCGGATGCCATTGAATCGTCTGTTCCTTTTTCTCCATTCAGAACCTCCTTTTTCTGTTGTATCAGGAGATTCCCTTTTTTCGGAAACTCCTGCTTAATAAGTGAATAAAAGCATGAATTTTCCGAAAAACCAGAAGTGGGTTTAGATGCGCAGTCGCCAGAATTGAAACTGCGTATAGAAGCTATGACTTTCGTATTTCAAATCTTTACACATTTAAAATATTTCGTCATATCGTCAAGAAAACAATGCTTTTGTATCAGTATACCATCTTCCTTTTCCAAATAAAAGATAAAGCGCTGATTTCATTATCACATATTTTTATAAGTCGAACAGCAAAAAATATAAAAAAGAAAAATGAAAATATAAAATTTTAAGATTGCAACGTTGACGTTCAAAAACAGATTTGATATAATAATATTATTGTGAGTGACTTACTCACAGTAAGGCGCAGTAGCCAAGTGGTAAGGCGTGGGTCTGCAACACCCTGATTCACCGGTTCAAATCCGGTCTGCGCCTCGTCTTAAACACCCCCGAAACGTTTGTAATCCGACGTTTCGGGGGTATTTGCATTTCCGGAAAAGTATGTTGTTTATCAGTTCACTTTCAGGCTTTCATCCAAAATCAAAAGTTCACCGTTGCGCTCTATGATCCCCGGCTGAACAACCACGATCTTCATGCCCTCCTGTAATTCCAAATACTG